>Ga0169931_10001417_pt1 | contig 39577 bp, 38 predicted proteins | sample Kivu_15m_20L_FD_129675 | JGI IMG/M metagenome (GOLD analysis project Ga0169931, IMG submission 129675) | Freshwater microbial communities from Lake Kivu, Western Province, Rwanda to study Microbial Dark Matter (Phase II) - Kivu_15m_20L... | ecosystem: Environmental > Aquatic > Freshwater > Lake... | reverse complement strand
TGATTCAATTTGTCGCTTTGCTACCGCGAAGCCCGCCCACTATTTGTGCTAGTTGTGTCACTTATTTCAGTACAGAAATCCTATAATATAGCGATCGCCTGTGCCAGTTGCGTAAGTCCTGATATAGTATTATTAGACAAATATGTTTAAAAGGTATGAGCCAAATTACCATTCAGTGTCGTTTAGTAGCCAGTGAAACTACCCGTCAGCAGCTATGGCAACTGATGGCAGAGAAAAACACGCCACTGATTAACGAACTACTGATACAGGTTGCTCAACATTCAGAATTTGAGACATGGCGACAAAAAGGTAAACATCCCACACTAAACGAGCGCGGAGGGATTTGAACCCCCGACCCACAGAACCGGAATCTGTTGCTCTATCCACTGAGCCACGCGCCCTAATTTTTTTTTATTATAGCACAAGTTTATAAATAATCGGTAGATCAAAACTGATTTTTCCAACTGGCTAAATCAGCTAAAGAGCGATCGCGATAACGCCCATAACGCTCTGGCTTACTTTTAATTTTTACCCCTAAATCAGGTAATATGCCAAAATTAGGCGGCATTGGTTGAAAATGTTTTGGTGAAGCCGAACTAATAAATTCTAACAACGCCCCCATCATAGTAGTTGGTGGTGCTGTTAACGGTTCCTTACCCAAAGCGATGCGGGCTGCATTAGTTCCTGCTAACCAACCATCAGCTGCAGCTGCGGTGTAGCCTTCAGTACCAATCAACTGTCCTGCGGCTAATAAAGTTGGACGCTGTTTAAATTGCAAAGTGGGGTAGATTAATTGAGGAGCATTAATAAAGGTGTTGCGGTGCATCACTCCCAACCGTACAAACTCGGCATTTTCTAAACCCGGAATGAGGCGAAAAACTCGCTTTTGTTCGCCCCAGCGCAGGTTGGTTTGAAATCCCACCATGTTCCAAAGTTGACCAGCTTTATCTTCTTGGCGTAGCTGCACCACTGCATAGGGACGTTCTCCGGAGCGACTATCACACAGCCCCACCGGCTTAAGGGGACCGTAGCGCATGGTATCTTCTCCCCGGTGTGCTTGTTCTTCAATGGGTAAACAAGCTTCAAAAAATTTCGCCGTTTCCCGTTCAAAACCTTTTAGTTCCGTTTGTTCAGCTTGACGGAGTTCTGACCAAAACCGCAAATATTGCTCCTTATTCATGGGACAGTTCAAATAAGCGGCTTCACCCTTGTCATAACGGGATGCCATAAAAGCAATATCATGGTTAATGGATTCTCCCACCACAATGGGACTAGCAGCATCAAAAAAGCTGAGGTATTCCATACCTGTGAAGCGATGTAAATCCAATGCCAAGTCGGGACTAGTTAATGGTCCTGTTGCCAAAACCACGATGCCATCAGGAATAGATTGTACTTCACCCCGGCGAAATTCAATTAAAGGATGATTAGATACAGTTGCTGTCAAGTCTTGGCCAAATTGTCCTCTGTCTACAGCCAAAGCCCCACCAGCAGGAACAGAGTGTTCATCGGCTTTGGCAATGACAATGGAGTTGAGTTGTCGTAACTCTTCGTGTAATAATCCTGTGGCGCGATCGCTTGCCATTGCCCCAAAGGAATTACTACATACTAATTCCGCCAAATGTTCTGTATGATGGGCTGGGCTATAGCGTTTTGGGCGCATTTCATGGAGAATTACCGATATTCCAGCCCTGGCTATTTGCCAAGCCGCTTCTGTCCCAGCTAATCCACCTCCAATTACTTGTATTGGTTGTTTATCCATGTTTATAATACTATTTACCTAATTTCAATTGGCGGGCAATGCCTGGTTGCTCATGTTAAGATGATATATTTTCTGTTATACCAATTTTACACAAACTTGCAAACTTGCACTTAAATTATAGTTTTACTCATCCCCACCACCATAACCAGAGGAAATACTGATGAACTGCTCAAAAATAGTTGCAATTATTACAGGTGCTATTTCTATTTTGTTAGCGATCGCCTATTTAATTTTAGTTCAATTGCTGGACTACCGGGACATGAAACCAGCCCCCATTAGTGAATATATATCACCACGGGTGGTAGTGTCCCTATACTCTTATTTCCTAGCAAATTTATGGTGGTGAAATATTATTAGCCATAATTACCGCATTATTAGGGACATGAATACTCATGTCCCTACATTTTTTTAAAAAGAAAAAGTTTGGTCAAATTACTTAATTGTGTGGCTAAGTTTGTGAAACTCTTCTGGGTTGAGTGAGACTAAAATATTATCACGATTTTCAGATTCTACTTGGATAATCCAGCGTTCTTTAGCTGTGTTAATTGATTTTGACTCACTTCCACGAACTACGCCCACTTTTCCGCTCACATATTCTGGATGGAATACCAAGACTTTATCACCAACTCTAATCTTGTCAGCTGTATACAATGTTTCCTCCCCAATATATCTGTCCTACGAACTAAATTATACGTAATATCAATAACTATTTCCTCACCTTCACCAAAGCTTATTGATTTCATCACCTGTTTTAACGGAATCTTAACCAAACTGTCCAGAGATGTTCAAAGACCAGAAAACAAAAGCCGACTAAGACTTAGGGTTGACAAAATCCATCAAGCAGCTTTGATGGTGATGTAAGATACTCCTGCCACATTGCCGAAAATTAGTCGTGATAGTGGTCAATTTTCGGTAGGATAGCTCCCATATCTTCAACAGAGCTACACTCGAAAACCAAAGTAATACTATGACAACTTTCTCAATTCCTACTCAAGAACCTTCCCCTAGCTGGCATATCCTGCTGCAACAATTAATGGATGGTGAATCATTATCTCGTGTTCAAGCTAGTGAATTGATGCAGGGCTGGTTAATTGAAGCGGTTCCACCAGAGTTATCAGGAGCAATTTTAACAGCGCTGAACCTTAAAGGTGTTTCTGCCGACGAGTTAACGGGGATGGCTGAGGTATTACAATCCCAATCCACAGCAATCAACACTACGGCTCTCAACAATATCATAGATACCTGTGGCACTGGGGGGGATGGTTCATCAACTTTTAATATTTCCACAGCGGTTGCCTTTGTTGCTGCTGCTTATGGTGTACCAGTGGCTAAACATGGCAATCGCTCCATGTCAAGTCTCACAGGTAGCGCAGATGTTTTAGAAGCATTGGGAGTTAATTTAAGTGCTTCTGGTGAAAAAGTGCAAGAGGCAATAAAAGAGGTAGGGATCACTTTCTTGTTTGCCCCTGGGTGGCATCCAGCACTCAAATCTGTTGCTGGTTTGCGAAGAACATTAAAAGTACGAACAATATTTAACTTATTAGGGCCATTAGTTAATCCCTTGTTTCCCTCTGGGCAAGTGGTAGGGCTATTTACTCCCAAACTTTTAACAACTGTTGCCCAAGCTTTATATAATTTAGGTAAACAAAAAGCAGTTGTTCTCCATGGGCGAGAAAAACTAGACGAAGCCGGGTTGGGAGATATAACTGATGTGGCAGTTTTATCAGAAGGTAAAGTTAATTTAACTACTGTCAATCCAGAAGAAGTAGGTGTAACAACTGCCCCTATAGCGGCACTGAAGGGCGGGGATGTGCAAGAAAATTCAGCAATTCTCAAAGCAGTCTTACAAGGTAAGGGAACTCAGGCACAACAGGACGTTGTAGCTTTAAATGCTTCCTTCGCTCTACAAGTTGCGGGAGTAATTCCTTTATTAGACCATGCTCAAGGTGTCAGTTTGTCCAGGGAAATTCTTCAGAGCGGTTTGGCTTGGGAAAAACTGGAACAGCTAGTTCAGTTTCTAAAGAATTAACTTGTGATGGTGATTGGGGTCTAAACTCCACCACATCCCGTCTAATGGTGACATCATAGTTACCAAAAAAGTCATGCCCTAATAATCCGGTTTCTAGCTCTGGTCCGGCGATGGCCACTCTTACTTTATTGGCTGTTACCCCAGCAACCGCCATGGAATCAACATAACCAATGGGAAATTCTACTTTCCTGGCACTGGCAGTATTTGCCTTGGTGGTTCCCACTGGGAGGACTACTAAGGCATAGGCCATTTCTCGGGTGATGACTGTACCACTGGCTCCTGTATCCACAATCATCTCAAATTTATGCTGGTTATTGAAAGTCACTTCTACAACCGGTGTGCCGCCTATGCGTCGTTTGATGGGGGCAATAAATACTTGTTTTTCGGGGGCTACCCATGAGAGGGGGGAAATGGGTTTTACTGGTGACTGTGGTGTTGATGCAGGTGGAGTGAAGATAGGAACTGAAGGCTGAGTTTGAGGTTGGGGAACAGCCACCACAATGCTTTTATTATCAGCCTTTGGGGACGCGACTAGGGGAGTATTAGCTTTTTGGCGGGCAGTTTTGATTAATTTGCGGTATTCAGAAATTTTGGACTGGGCTGTGGCAAACTCTGGGCTTTCCCTGGGGACTCTTTTCATCAGGGCGATGGCTTCTTGGTACTGACCGATTACCAAGTTCCAATCATCTAAGGATTGGGCTGATTGACTAATACTCCAAGCCCCCATACCTTTATCTAAACCCATTTCAAAGAAAATCATTTCAGCTTGTGAGGATGGTAGCGCTTTCGGTGTTGGTGTGTATATTACAGAAGAAGGCGCTGGTAAGTGGTGACTGACAGCAGTAGTGTGATTGTTAATGATCCCAGAACTATGTTTTTTGTCATGACAACCAACACCCAAAACTGCCAGAGTGCTAGAGATAAGGATCAGAGTGGCGCGAGATAAAAACGACTGAAGCATAATTAACTTCAATTTTAGACGGCTAAGGGACTGTAAATATATTTGTGTATTGTTACTGATTATGACTGAATCAAGGAAAATAAAGTGCGGGGAGTTGCACATGAGATAATTAATATTGGCAGTATTAGCTAAATTGGGGGCTAAAAACTGCTTACTGTTAACTAGTGAATATTCAAGAAAAAATTAACCAACCACCACCAAAAATTATTCTCCCACTATAACTAAGGCCAAGCTTTGCTACACTTAACCGGGACTAGTGCCCATGTCCAATATTAACCCTAATCTTGTTTCAATCACTTATGCCCCTATCTGAGAAAATACCAGCTCTACTTGTCTTAGCAGATGGAACTACTTATCGCGGTTGGTCTTTTGGTGCAACAGGAACCAAAATCGGGGAAGTGGTGTTCAACACTGGCATGACTGGATATCAAGAAGTCCTGACTGATCCTAGTTATTGCGGACAAATTGTCATTTTTACCTATCCCGAATTGGGGAATACTGGGATCAATGTTGAAGATGAAGAATCCCATCGCCCCCAAGTGCAAGGGGCGATCGCTCGCAATATTTGTTATCGTCCTAGTAACTGGCGCTCCACACAATCCCTACCTGATTACCTGAATCAGCACCAAATACCCGGTATTTACGGCATTGACACCCGCGCTCTCACCCGCAAGATTCGCACGTTAGGAGCCATGAATGGTGGTATTTCCACATCAATTCTGGATGAGGGAGAATTGTTAGAGCAGGTACTAGCAGCCCCTAGCATGGCTGGTTTAAACCTGGCGCGTCAAGTTTCCACTCCCACTGTGTATGAATGGACCGATGGCACTATTCCCCCTTGGGAATTTAATTCACAGTCTGTGGAAGGTGAGGAGGAAACTTTAACGGTTGTTGCCCTGGACTTTGGTGTTAAACGTAATATTCTGCGTCGCCTAGCCAGTCACGGTTGCCGAGTGGTTGTTGTTCCTGTGGATACACCACCACCAGAAATTCTCAAATACAATCCAGATGGGATTTTTCTTTCCAATGGACCCGGTGACCCAGCCGCCGTGACTGAAGGCATTGCCACGGCTAAAGCATTGCTGCAAAGTCAAAAACCCATGTTTGGCATTTGTATGGGACACCAAATTTTAGGTCACGCCCTTGGGGCAGAAACTTATAAACTAAAATTTGGTCATCGTGGTTTAAATCAGCCCGCAGGTCTACAGCAAAAAGTGGAAATTACCAGCCAAAACCACAGTTTTGCTATTGACCCAGATTCTTTACCTGCTGGGGTTGTGGAAATTAGCCACCTGAATCTCAATGACCGCACCGTTGCTGGGGTACGTCATAAGTCTCTGCCTGTATTCTCTGTTCAGTATCACCCAGAAGCCAGTCCTGGACCTCATGATGCTGACTACTTATTTGAGCAATTTGTTCAGGCCATGCGAACAGCACGGTCAGGTCATCTTCAACAGCTAAGTTAAGGTAAAAAGGGAAATAGGCCACCAGGGAAAAGACAAAAGCGATTAATTATCCATCTACCCATGCCCCTATCCCTGTATACCAGTAGATTGTAGACAACTTGTGCTAAAACCATCTATACTTGAGCGTTCACTTTAACCATGAGGAGGGAATTATTGCTGAATCACTAAAGCTAACCGTGAGCCTGAGAGGCACTCACGAAGTCCGGGATAACTGTCAGCTATTCCGCCTCACAGGTTTGTTAGACGCATTTTCTGAGCCGACGTTTCGCAAGGTACTTGGAAATAAAATTGATGACGGTCCAAAGCATATTATTCTGGATCTTTCACAAATTGACTTTGTGGATAGCTCTGGCTTAGGCGCTCTGGTGCAACTAGCTAAACAAGCTCAAACTGCCGAAGGTACTTTGCAAATTGTCACCAACCCCCGGGTTACTCAAACGGTCAAGCTTGTTCGCTTAGAGAATTTTCTAGCCATGCAAACTTCAGTTGATGCGGCTTTAGAAAATATCAAGTAGTATTAAGGGCTTGATCTCAACAGGTGCACTCGGCTATCTATTATGTGGGTAGCTTAAATTTTTCTAACGCTGACAAAAGACCTCTCTCCCGGCGAGAGAGGTTTAAAAATTGTGAAGTTTTACGGGTAAAGGTAAATATTTCTCAATCAATGACAGCGCTTAGTAAGATACATATATAATATCAATGATATAAATCTTGTAGTCCGGGCTTCTGGTTTGCCTACTGATGTACCTCAGTAGAGTAATAAAGGCTAATTATTACTCCTCCAGTTAAATTGCCCAGAAAAAAGGTTAAAATCAGTAAGTAATATTTGACCGAAATATTAACGGCGAGCAAATTTTAGAAATCTCTAAGCACTCGTACTCATTCTTGTACACATGGTGGTTATGTTGACAGTCCCCATTGTATTATTTGTATCAACATGGCTGGCTTGAGAAATCATCAATAAATGAAATCTTCCTGAAGATGCCTGCCAAGCGTAGTTTTTTAAGGAAAGATCAATCTGTGACCCCAGAGGAAAAAGAGCTATCGGATGGACAAGAAAAACCCACAGGGGATTCTTGTTTGCATCAACTGCTTTTGCCCACCACTGGGATATTACCTCTACACATCTCTAAGTCACAAATACAACAAATTTCGCCTTTGGCTTTAGCTTATATAGGTGATGCAATTTATGAATTGTATGTTAGGATGTTCTATCTGTTGCCAATGCAGCAGACAAAAACCTACCACTGTTTGGTAGTAGCACAGGTAAGAGCAGAAACACAAGCGCTACACTTGCGATCGCTGATTCCGCATCTGAAGCCAGCCGAGTTAGAAATTGTCCGTCGTGGCCGTAATGCTGCTTCAGGACGACCTAAGCGGGTTGATCCTAAAGTTTATCAAGAGGCAACAAGTTTAGAAACCTTAATTGGTTACCTTTATCTCACTGATCCTCAACGTTTAACCGAACTGTTGCAAAAACTCCATCTAGAGAAATAGTGGATCACTCAATGCTCGTGGAGTCCAATAAATTTAAAGAATCGAGTCCACCCAATCAACTGTACCCAAAACTGATATGACCAGTAAACCGAAAAAAATCCAGACACCTAGTGAACCCAATCGTGGGCAACCTGTGAAACTCAAGCACAAGCGTGTAATAACTAGCTCTATTCGCAGTCCCCGCGTGAGCGACAGGGATAAAAAGCACGTTTCCATGGGCGCAAGTCCACATCGCATTGACTCCCATTCATCACCAGTCTCAAAACCACCAGAAGATAGTGACCTGATCTACGGTCGCCATCCGGTACTGAGTGCTTTGGAAAGTGAGCGGAGACTGAACCGCATTTGGATTACTACTCGTCTGCGTTACGACCACCGTTTTCATCATTTACTGCTGCAAGCTAAGGAAAATGGCACGGTGATTGATGAAGTAGAGCCGAGACGCTTAGATCAAATCACCGATAGGGCTAATCACCAAGGAATCGCGGCACAAGTAGCCCCCCACGATTACATTGAGTTGCCTGATTTAATTGCTCAAGCTAAATCTGTGACTGAACCAGTAATTGTGGTGGCTGAAGGAATTACCGACCCCCACAATCTGGGGGCAATTATTCGCACTGCTGAAGCAATAGGCGCTCAGGGACTGGTGATTCCCCAAAGAAGAGCGTCGGGGATTACTTCTACTGTAGTTAAGGTGGCAGCCGGTGCTTTAGAAAAATTTTCTGTGGCTAGGGTAGTTAACTTGAGCCGTGCTTTAGAAGAATTAAAAGAAGCTGGTTTTTGGATTTATGGTACTGCCAGCACTGGTAGCCAACCACTGCATACAGTTAATTTCAGTGGACCTATTGTTCTGGTTATCGGTTCAGAAGGGGAAGGGCTAAGTATGCTAACACAGCGATGCTGCGATGTCTTGGTTTCCATACCCCTCCAAGGCAAAACCCCCAGTCTCAACGCCTCGGTAGCCGCAGGTATGGCTCTTTATGAAATCTATCGCCAAAGGTGGTTAAACACTTTATACCTAGATAAATTACAAAAACCTCTTTAAAAAAAGACAATAACAGAGTATAAAGAAATGTAAAAGAAAAACAACACCATATCCTTTCCTTTAATATTCAGTACCACATTGATAAATTGGCGACAACCATGAAAACGATTTGGAATCACCTGAAGGAATTATTGATTAACACATTTCACAACCTAGGCTTGGCTTGGTGGGTGGAAATTGTGACGCAAAATCCCCGTTGTACTTACTACTTCGGTCCCTTTCTCAGATATGCTGATGCTGAAGTGGCTCTCAAAGGCTACAAAGAAGATTTGGAACTAGAAGGGGCACAAGGAATAGTCGTGAATCTTAAGCGCTGTAAACCCAGTACTTTAACCATTGCTGAAGACTTGGGGGAAAGGATTGACCAAAAGAATGGGATACAAGCCCCGTCCTTCTAGGGCGGCTTTTTAGTGTCTCATACTACAAGAGTAGTCGGCATGGGGCATCGCCACGACTTTAAACGGACGGGGAGCAACTGTCAGACTACTTCGGTACCAAGTTCCAGTGAACCGTTAAGAATCACTGACTTTCTCGGTCGGTGGGTATGTCAACGCAAAGTAAAGCCTGCCTTTAGCGGTCAGGTATAATTTAGGTTTCAAGGCTTCCATGGTTCTCAGGCTAAACTTGAGAACTATGGTATGATTTTTGTTGCAAAAAACTTGTGTTGAGAATATTTAGTAATCTATAAAAAATTATAAACAAATAATCTGTATTTCATCATTAAATGGGTAACAGATCATTACCTAGGGCAGAAAACAAAGATTTTCTATTCAATATTGGGTTAGTTATCAGTGATAAAATTTGTGTCTTTGGGTATATGACTTAGTATGGCGAAAATATAAAATGAAGTCATGGCAAGAATCCTAATTATTGATTGTAACCACAGATAAACGTAAATTAATTTTCGCCGGCTCGAATGCTTTTTTAGGGTTCGTACAGGTCTATTTATCTGTGGTTTTTTTACGCAATTTTGCCAAAATTGCCAAAGTAATAATTTAAGACCGTGTTCGTAAATTCAATGAATATAAGCACTGTAGAAGCCCATTCTATCCAATCTTTGTTAGGTAAAGAGGCAGAATACCTACTCACTTATAAAGCAAAAGTTTCTCAGGATTTATTACATTTGCCAGGTGGGGATTTTATAGATCGAGTTTGGAGTAATAGCGATCGCCATCCCCAGGTTTTGGGTAATCTCCAGCAAATTTACTCTCATGGTCGCCTGGCAAATACTGGCTATTTGTCTATCTTACCAGTGGATCAAGGCATAGAACACTCAGCCGGAGCATCTTTTGCGCCTAATCCCATTTATTTTGATCCGGAAAATATTGTCAGGTTGGCGATCGCAGGAGGTTGTAACGCTGTTGCTACGACTTTAGGAGTTTTGGGCAGCGTTGGGCGTAAATATGCTCATAAAATTCCCTTTATCGCCAAAATCAACCACAACGAACTGCTTACTTTTCCCAATCAATATGATCAGATATTATTTGCTGATGTGGAACAAGCTTGGAACTTGGGCGCAGTGGGGGTAGGTGCGACAATTTACTTTGGTTCGGAGGAATCTGCTAGGCAAATTCAGGAAGTTAGTCAAGCTTTTAAATACGCCCATAGACTGGGTTTGGTAACAGTTCTGTGGTGCTATTTGCGTAATAGCGCTTTTAAACAAGAACAAGATTATCATCTGGCGGCTGACTTAACAGGACAAGCAAATCATTTAGGTGTGACCATTGAAGCCGATATTATTAAACAAAAGTTACCAGAATGTAATCATGGTTACAGTGCTGTGGCTAGGGCGACCAACCAAAGTTATGGCAAAACTGATGAGCGAGTCTATACAGAATTGACCAGTGATCACCCCATTGATTTAACTCGTTATCAGGTGCTGAATTGCTACTGTGGACGTGTGGGGCTAATTAATTCTGGTGGTGCATCTGGTCAAGATGACTTTCCCCAAGCTATTCGCACAGCAGTGATTAACAAGCGGGCTGGGGGTACGGGTTTAATTTCTGGACGGAAAACCTTCCAGCGTCCGTTTGAGGAGGGTGTGAAACTGTTTCACGCAATTCAGGATGTTTACTTGTCCCCAGATGTGACTATAGCTTAATGCCTAAGCCGATTATTACGCATTGAATTTGTATAACCGTAGCTATAGTATGCCTGTACTGCATATGTTGATGAAATACAGATGATTGGATTTAGCTGCTCAACAGCTTAATACTTTTTATATATGACTAACCAGCCTAGAGGAAGACGTTACTTTAATGAATGGTTGCCTAATATTCAAGGGTTTAGAAAAAACTGAGGAGATGGCTTTTACCATGTTGGCAGTTCAAACAATCTTTGAAAAAACATTTCATCAATGGCATCGTCAACTAGCCATAGTATTACTGGCTAGTTTATTGTGGTTGATGACCTTACCTACTGCTGTAGCACAGGCTGAGGGTTATTATCAGGAAAAGAAACAGAATGCAGAAATAACTAAGCCTTATTATACCAATAAAGAACGTAAAATGGTTATAGAAACCGAGCCAAATAAACCGTACTATTCCACTAAGGAAAGAAAAAAAGAAAAAGTGATCATCAAGACACCTGATAAGACTAAGGAAGGAGAAAAAATAATGCCTCAAGACGAAGGTTTGAGAGGTGGTTAGGAAAAATTCACAAAAGTGTCACCCACCCTCTCAGGCTTGGGGGTAAGGTTCTTGATTAAATCGGCAATTCTCAGAAATGATAAAAAAATCAGTCTCAGCGGGGATTGTGAGATATCCTAAGATATGAGAGAGATTTGCCAAATAAATTAAGCATGAAGCTGGCCGCACGAGTAAGTAAGGTGACACCTTCTTTAACCTTAGCCATTGCAGCTAAAGCTAAGGCTATGAAGGCTGAAGGAATAGACGTTTGTAGTTTTAGCGCTGGAGAACCTGATTTTGACACTCCAGCCCATATTAAAGCCGCAGCAGCCCAAGCTTTGGAGTCAGGAAAAACCAAGTATGGTCCGGCGGCTGGAGAACCAAAGTTAAGGGAAGCCATCGCCCATAAACTCAAAACTGAGAACGGTCTTGATTATCAGTCAGGGAATGTAATTGTTACTAACGGCGGTAAGCATTCTCTATTTAACCTGATGGTGGCTTTGATTGATCCGGGTGATGAAGTAATTATCCCGGCTCCTTATTGGCTAAGTTATCCGGAAATGATAACTTTAGCAGGTGGAAACCCAGTTATTGTCACCACAGATGCGGCAACGGGTTACAAAATTACTCCGCAACAACTACGTCAAGCAATTACACCGAAAACAAAGTTATTTGTTCTCAATTCTCCATCTAACCCCACCGGGATGGTTTACACGCTGGATGAAATTACAGCACTGGCCCAAGTGATAGTAGATGCAGATATCTTTGTGGTTTCTGATGAGATTTACGAAAAGATTCTCTACGACGGTGCAAAACATATCAGTATCGGTTCTCTGGGTCAGGAAATTTTTAACCGCAGTTTGATTAGTAACGGGTTTGCTAAAGGTTATTCAATGACTGGTTGGCGACTGGGTTATTTAGCTGGACCAGGAGAAATCATCGGCGCGGCTACCACTATTCAAGGACATAGTACATCCAATGTGTGTACCTTTGCTCAATATGGAGCGATCGCTGCTTTAGAAAGTTCTCAAGATTGTGTAGAATCAATGCGCCGGGCTTTCGCCCAACGGCGACAGGTGATGTTAGATAGAATCAACGCCATTCCTGGGTTAAGTTGTGCCAAACCAGATGGGGCTTTTTATCTGTTTCCTGATATTAGCAGAACAGGTTTAAAGTCTTTGGAGTTTGGTAACGCTTTGTTGGAAGCACAGCAAGTAGCAGTCATTCCTGGTATTGCTTTTGGTGCTGATAACAATATTCGTCTGTCTTATGCCACTGATATGGCTACTATTGAAAAAGGGATGGATAGGTTGGAAAAATTTGTCAGTTCCCTGATCTAGTAGATCGTGCTTGACTAGCTGCGTGAGTAATCTAAAAATAAAATTGCAGGAGTAGTCCAGACTAATTGATCTAGACTACTTCTGCTACACCCCTTGCACAATCAAAAGATACCACTATCAATCAATGGATGTATGCCAAATTGCCAAATCATTATCTAGTGGTGAGTATTTGACACTCCCCACGCTATCCGAGGGGATTCCAGCATCACTTCTACTGGCGTAACTTCCCGTCTACCCGACGGTAGCGTTTGCACGATTCAAAATTACTTTGGAGGAAATAGCAGCATTATTATAAATAAATATATAAATAAATAGGGCTGCTATGTCTTTGTTGGCGGGAAACACAAAAAAAGGGATAAGCCCTCAAGCCTATCCCCAACAATTAATCAACTAAGATTAGGTTCCAGAAGTCCAGGAATTGATGTACTCAACTTGATCGGTTGTGAGAGTGTCAATGTTAATACCCATTGCTTCTAATTTCAAACGGGCAATTTCTTGGTCAACTTCTGTGGGAATAGAATACAAACCAGGGGCTAACTGACCTTTATTCTTGACTAGGTATTCACAGGCTAAGGCTTGGTTAGCAAAACTCATATCCATAACCGCGCTGGGGTGTCCTTCCGCAGCAGCAAGGTTAACTAAACGACCCTCACCTAAGACAATTACAGATTTACCACTCTTGAGGATATATTGCTCGGTGAAAGGACGGACGGTTTTAATTTCCTTGGCTTGATTTGCTAGGTATTTGAGGTCAAGTTCAATGTCAAAGTGACCGGAGTTGCAAACGATCGCGCCTTCTTTCATAGCATCGAAGTGTTCACCGCGAATGACGTGCTTGTTACCAGTCACAGTAATAAATAAATCACCTTGGGGCGCAGCTTCTGACATGGGTAGTACACGGAAGCCGTCCATTACTGCTTCAATGGCTTTGATGGGGTCGATTTCGGTGACAATCACGTTAGCACCTAAACCACGGGCGCGTAAAGCAGTACCTTTACCACACCAGCCATAACCAGCAATTACTACGGTTTTACCAGCCAGCAAAATATTTGTCGCCCGGATAATACCATCTAGGGTTGATTGACCAGTACCATAGCGATTATCAAAGAAGTGCTTGGTGTCAGCGTCGTTAACGTTCATAGCGGGGAAAGTTAACACACCATCTTTTAACATAGCCCGTAGTCGGACAATTCCCGTGGTGGTTTCTTCGGTGGTACCAATCAAATCGCCAATTTGCTCTTGACGTTCTTGAACGAGGGTAGCAACCACATCGCTACCGTCATCAATGATAATGTTGGGGCGGTGGTCTAAAGCAATTTGGACGTGGCGGTTATAGGTGGCTGCATCTTCGCCTTTGATGGCAAAGACAGGAATTTCGTGGTCGGCCACGAGACAAGCTGCTACGTCATCTTGAGTTGAAAGGGGGTTACTAGCAATTAATACAGCATCCGCACCACCGGCTTTGAGAGCGATCGCCAGATGTGCTGTTTCTGTGGTCACGTGACAACAAGCTACCAGGCGAATTCCTTCCAATGGTTTTTCTTGGGCAAAGCGATCGCGGATCTGCTTCAGTACGGGCATTTCTCGTCCAGCCCAGTCTATGCGCTGTCTTCCCAAACTAGCTAGGGCGAGGTCTTTAACCTCGTGCTTTAATCGGGTAGAAGTTGCTGTCATGAAAAATTACCTCTGAAAGATTAAAAAAGGTTACGTAATAATTACGTACCTTAATAGGATATTCTAATATTGGTGATTTTGGTTTATATTCACCAACAAACTTGTTAATTGTACTATGTTCTTGGTTAAACTTGCATAACCTTCAAGTCAGCTTCATAGTTGACTTTTCTTTTTTGGGAGAATTTTTGCTAAGAGTATATCAGGTCTAATCTATCTGTTACCCAGATGTAGATGAAGTGAATTATCATCTATCAAAGGAGGTATTTAAGTGCGCTGGCAATTTTTGGCGCTGGCTAAGGGATTCCTATCATCCAAATTTGTTTCTTACCACCGTAAACAAGGGTTTTTAGACAAAATTCACCCGGATAAGATCCCAACTGTAACCAAGCAGATACTTAGTTTAGAAGTATCTAATCAAGCATTTCACCCACCTAAGAGGGTAATATCAGCCCAAAGTATGTTAGGTAAAGGTGTGATGGTCACAATAGCAGGTTCAATGGCTATAGCTGTTATTTCCACAGCTAAAGTGTCGGCTCAAATTCCCATTTTGCCTTTTCTACAATCTCCCCGTGCAAGTAGTGATGCTGATAACAGAATTGTTTCTGGGTGGATTTATTTAGACGGCTACCAAGTATTTCAGATAGCAGCAACAACAAGTAACTTTCCGGAGCGTTCCCGAAATATCCAACAAAATTTCCATCAAATCCACCAAAATTATTTAAGGTCGTCTAATCCTGAAGTTGAGATTGAAACCCGGACATTAAATGGATTACCAGTAATTTATGTTAATGATCAATACCTAATGACGGTGACGAGAGAAGATGGGAAGCTGCGAAGAGAAGAGCCAGCAATTTCGGCAATTCAAATCACTGAACAGGTGAGAAAAGGCTTGCAACGAGCTACCAAACAGCGCACAAGTGAATTTTTAATCAACCAAGTTAAACTGGCTGGTGGGGTTGTACTGTTGCTCATGGCAGCAAGTGGGGGAGTATATTACTTGCAAAGGCGTTTAAAAGATGACTCACAACACCCCATCCCGCCCATTGCAGATAATGCCCAACAGTTGACCAGTCAACTCAATCAACAGCAAGACCGAGATATTCAAGCAGTTAAGAAAACACTGTTTCAATTAACTCAATTTGGGATTTGGAGCAGTGGAATTGTTTTGATATTGGGTCTGTTTCCCTATACGCGAGCTTTTCAGGTGGGGATTCTCTCAGTTGCTCAAATTCCTTTAAGATTGGCTATTATCCTGTTAGGAATTTATGTGGCTATCCGTTTCACCTATGCTCTCATTGACCGCTTTACTTCTACTTTAATTAGCAGTGGTGTGTTATTAAACTCAGAAGCTTCTAGACGGATGGAACTGCGAGTTTCTACTTTTTCTGGTGTGACTAAAAGTGTCACCACTGTGATTTGGCTGGGAGTTGGCGTTTTACTATCCCTGCTTTCATTGGGTATAGATATTCTTCCTTTGTTAGCAGGTGCTGGTTTAATTGGTGTAGCTTTGTCTTTGGCTTCCCAAAGTTTAATCAAAGATGCTATTAACGGTTTTCTGATCATTTTTGAAGACCAGTATGCTTTGGGGGATGTGATTGTTGTGGGAGATATGGGGGGCTTAGTGGAAAATCTCAACCTGCGGATTACTCAGTTGCGGGATGGAGAGGGGCGCTTGATTACAATTCCCAATAGTGAAGTTAAAGTGGTGGCTAATCTTTCTAGCCGTTGGTCACGGGCTGATTTAATTATCCCAGTTGCTTACCAAGCTAACATTGATGATGCTTTGCAGTTGATTACACAGGTGGGCTTGGAAATGAGTCAAGATACCCAGTGGAAACGCCAAATACTGGAAATACCTCAAGTTTTGGGCATAGATAATTTTGGCGATCGCGGGGTCATGATTCGTGTTTGGATCAAGACACTACCTCTCAAGCAATGGGATGTGGGGCGAGAGTTTCGCCGTCGCTTGAAAATCACCTTTGATCAAGCGGAATTGTCTATTCCTGTACCTCAACAAGGGGTTTGGCTGAATGACGGTCAATTGCTGCACTTGGAAGTTAATGGTAAATCTGAGTAGTCATTGGTGAATTATTCGATTTTAGATTTTAGATTGGGGAATTTTGGATTTTTCCATGTTCCCTAATTTTTGATACTTGTAACCAGCCGGTCAGCCCTTGCCATTTCAGAACAATTGTACTATAATAGTGGATAGCGCTCACAAAGCCTAGTAAAGAGCAAATAGGCTCTAGAAAAGAGTTCTGGAAGATGGATTAAAGGGTTAGTTCCATGATCAAGCATTATATTCTCAACCTCAATCCCACGGCCAAGCACGAATGGGATAAGTGTATTCTACGTGACCCACTGACTGCGAAGCGTCCGGATATTGCTCAATTAATCGCTCAAGTTGTTGGTACTGACTCTGGTAGTTATTTAGTGAGTGTGAATATTCAAGTAGAAGTTTTAGAACAGGCTGCTGCGCCTCAATCTGAACAACTCTCGCTACCACTTCCAGAAGTGAATATACCCTCCCACCTGCGAGAAGTGGCGTAAAACATGGGCAGATTTGAGTCACAAAAGAGGAAGATGATATGATGGAACAGTTAAGTCATTATCCAATTGCCATCGCTGAAGCCGCCCAACGGGTAAATGAAATAGATTCTCAGTTAATGGCGGTACAGCAGCAAATTTCAAGATTTGAAGGTAACGCAGATAACATTGCTGCTTTTGATATGGATTTGAAAAATGATGCTCAACGTAAAGCTCGTCGCTTTGAAGTTTTGCTGGTGAATCAAGAGTATCAAAAGGCTATGGACACTCAAATGCGGTTAATTGGAGAAAAAGCCAATGCTATCGCTCATTTAGAATATTTACGTAACCAGTTTAGTGTAGCTAAGTTAGAAGCGAGATTGGCGATCGCTCAACAACTCAGTGATGTTGAGTCTCGTGAGTTAGTGGGTTTTTAACCTCTGGGACAGTAGTTGAGCAATTTGCTGATTAATAGCTATCATATCAAAACGTTGACTAGCGATCGCCTGAGCATGATTTGCCATTTTAGCAATGGTTTCTCTGGTTGTCACACAGGTATTAATCACCTCTGATAATTCCTCAGTGTTTCCTGGTGTGACTAAAAAACCATTAACCCCATGTTCCACTAATTCCATTACGCCCCCGGCTTTAGCAGCCACTACAGGTGTACCGCATAGCATCGCCTCTACAATCACTCTACCAAAAGGTTCTGGGGCTGTTGATGTGTGTGCTATCAAGTCACAAGCGGCCATTAGTTGGGGGATATCTCTACGAAATCCTAAAAATTTAACGCGGTTTTCTAATTTCAAGTTAGTAACTTGTTCATGTAGTTGTCGTACATAATCTTGTTCACCAAAGAGAGCATCACCAACTAAAATTACTGTTACTTCTGGCGGACACTCAGACAAAGCAGCAATTAAAATATGTTGACCTTTCCACGGAGCAAGGCGGCTAAAATGTCCAACTACAAATTTTCCTTCTATTTTTAATTCTTGTCGTAATTTTTTAACTTCAGATGCAGAAGCTGCATAATTTTTAGCATCAAAACCATTATAAACAACTTCTGTTAATTTAGCCTTGCCTCCGCCTTGAATAAAAGCTGTTTGACTAGCTTGGGAATTAGCAATGATTAACGACGCAAACCGATTGGCTAAAGTAACGGCAATAGCTAGATTAGTTCGACTAAAATGTTCTAAGGATAGAATGTCATGTAAATGATAAACTAAGGGACGATGGGTTAAAAAGCTGGCTAATGCGCCAATTACTAATGCTTTTTGAGTATTGGCATAAATGATATCATATTCCTGAGCTAGTATTACTACCTTGGTTAATAGGGGTGCTATTTGTCCCAAACTTGCCAAAGCGGTTAAAAAATTACTGTGTTTGCGAACGGGGATAAGTTGAGTTGCCAAAACTTGCACCGGGACATGATGTTGTTGTAGTAACTTTCTAAAATCACCGTCTGCAAACAAACCCACTAAAGCGCCCTGTCCATAGCTTTTGGCAATATCCATTAAACAAAGTTCAGCACCACCAGGTTTACCACTTTGATCTAAAAACAAAATTTTCATATGTTATTATTTCCTGATATCAAGCTAAAAGCACTCGCCGCACTTTCTGGGCTATTTGTTGCCAATCAAAATTATTAACTGCATACTGACGGCAGCTTTCCCGGGAAGGAATTGATAAATTTCCTAAAAGTATTTGTGCTAATTTTTCGGCAATGGCTGGGGCAGCGCTAGAAGTAGTAATTAAATCTGGGGAAAATGGCGATAAAATTTCTGGCATCCCGCCAATGGGGGTACATAAAACAGGAGTACCACAAGCTAAAGATTCAATAATTGCTAATCCAAACCCTTCAAAAGCTTGACTGGGCATAACTGTTAATTCCGCAGCTTGGTAGGCTAGGGGTAATTGTGCATCAGGTAGAAAACCTAAAAATTTAACGTTGTCTTCTAACTCTAATTCTTTTACCTGTTGTTGTAGGGTAGCTTGCAAATAACCACGACCGGCGATGGCTAACCACACATCAGGAATTTGAGGTTTAATGATTGCCAGCGCCTGTAATAATTTGTCAATACCAACTCGCTGTACTAAGCGCCGGGATGTAAATAGTATGCGGCGATTCTCTGGCCAGTTTAACTGCTGACGTGCTGCTTGAGGAGATAAATTAGGTTGAAATCTATGAATATTTACACCACCAGGGATAATATGAATTTTCTGCCAAGGTATTTGATACTGTTGATGTAAAATATTACCAAAAGCTTTACTGAGAACAATAAAGCGATCGCAGCGATTATAAGTGCTTTGTTCTATTAGCCGTCGTTTGAGAACAACAATTAGTTGATTATTAACTGTTTCTTGCTGAGTTTCCGATGCCCAAGGTCCATGAAAGTTAAAAGTTATGGGTACACCTTTAGGCAAAAGATCCATAATGGGAAAGCTATATAATGCAAAATGCAAATTAATTGCATCTGGTTGGCTGATTCGTGTTTTCTTAAATTTATAACGAATAGACCCCAATCGTTGCCAAATTGCCTGATCTGGATTAGCCAAATTAGTCAGCGTAATGGGCACATTTAATTTAGTTTCTGGTAAACCAACTCCACATAGTTCGATTTGGTCTTGATTAGCTGCTAATATATGAGTCAGTTCATAAATATACCTTTCTAGTCCGCCGGGATTGTTAGGAAACCAGCCTATTCCCAGGGTGAGAATAGATGCAGATGTTGAATTAACATTTTCGTTTTTACATTCCATCTACTTAACTCCTATTATATATTTAGCGTAGCGTGGATGTTGCTAGTACTTCTATCCTGGATTATCTGCATTATCAGTAATTTATAGATATTTTCAAAAAAAAAGTTTATAAACTATTTTTTAGTAAACTGTCAACATTTCTTGATTTTTTATATATATTTTATATATATTTTATATATATTTTAAGAATATTTAAAATTCTGTATTGTTTTAGTAAAATTTTGGTGAATATGAAAGAATTAACCGGGATTATTTATGATTAAATGTGTAGATAGTAAGTAAGTTTTGGTAGTTATTTATATTATTTCTATTTTATCCTACCATCATCAGGACTGAAGATAAAATGCGACATCCACTCATGCGACAGTTAGGCGAAACTAGCCACAGGCTTAGTCAATATATGAGGAGGCTATCTGGAAAGAAAAATTTTCAGAAGTTAAAATTATTCAATTTTGTAGTGGTAGTCACCATGGGAATAATTATTACTTCCATTGTGATTGCCAAAGATGGGGCTAATAGTAAAATCCCTCAACCCAGTTATCAAACATCTTGGATTGGTAATACATTTCCTGGTGGGGAAAAGTGGGTACAAAATAATATAGAGGGAATGTACGTCTCACCCGATGGTACAGTTTACACTAATAGCATTTGGGATGAAGCGGGCAGAGAAGCGGGAATATACAAAAACGGTGATGTGATTGGTAAATTGAGTGATACCCACGGATGGTATCGTCTTGGTGGTCAAGCTATAACCGCAAATAATAAATACATTTACATGGCCATGCGCCAAGATTATGTCAACAGGAAAGATCAAGACTATCCACCAAAAGGCATAACTTGGTATTGTGTGAGACGTTATCACTTGTCTGGTAAATCTGCACCCTTTCCCCAAGGACGTGGGTGGGATAAAAGTATGTTAATTGTTAGTAACAAAAGTGCCGTCACTGGATTAGCAACTAGGGGAAATGAGTTATATGTTAGTGATGCGGCTGATAATCGACTGCGTGTTTATAATACTGAAACAATGAAGGAAGTACGCAGTTTTAATGTTGCTAGACCAGGGGGAATAACTGTTGATAAACAAGGAAATCTATGGATTATTCAAACCAAAAATGGCAGTAATTCAGCCCAGATTGTCCATTATTCCCCGGAAGGTAGGCAATTACCCCAAAAAATCACCAATGTTGTCCAACCAACTGCCATCGCAGTAGATCGTCAAGATAGACTGGTGGTGGCGGAAAATGGACCCAATCAGCACGTGCTGATTTACCAAGTTAAGGATCAGCCAGTGCTAGTTGGTAGTTTGGGTAGCCTGGGGGGAATTTATGGGGGTGTTCCTGGTGAGGTTAAAGACTCAAAACTTTACGGTTTAACTGGAGTTGGTACAGATGCAGCTGGTAATATTTATGTGAATAGTAATGGTTTTAATCAGTCAGGGACGGATTTACGCAAGTTTTCATCATCGGGAAAGCTGTTATGGCAATTACTAGGACTAAAGTTTATTGATAACGCTGATGCTGACCCTAAGAGTGATGGAGTAAGTGTATTTACCAAACAAGAACAGTTTTTAATGGACTATAGTCGCCCACCAGGTCAGCAATGGACTTACGAAGCCTACACATTAAATCCCTTTAAATATCCACAAGATCCACGTTTACATACATCGCCAGATGCTACTTGGGTACGCCGCATCCAAGGAAAACCGTTTATTTTCCTGACCAATATGTATGACAGCTTTCTCCAAATTTATCGCTTTAATTCTAAAACAGATGGCAAAATCGCCATACCTTCGGGAATGTTTGTTGGTACTAATGGCGCTGGTGGAAAATCAATTAGAGGTACTTGGCCTCCCCAGCAACCAGACACGGGGGAATGGATTTGGCGCGATCGCAATAATAACGGTAAATTTGACAAGGGTGAATACGACAGCAGTAAAGATTATCCTTACATCGGCGGATGGTGGGTAGATACTAAAGGCGATGTTTGGAAAACCTTGCGAATTAAAGACGGTATTCGCCATTATCCTTTACAGGGTATAGATGCTCATGGTAATCCCATCTATACTTATAGTTCCATGGAAAAGCAAAAAAGCCCCGGTCTGTTTACTGATTTGCGCAGGATTGAGTATTTACCGGAAACTGACACCATGTATTTGTCAGGTTTTACAGTAGATCATCCATCTGTGGGAGATGACACCAAAGTTGCGGGATCTGAAATTGTACGTTTTGATAATTGGAGTAAGGGAAATCTTACACCCCGGTGGCGGATAGTAGTACCTCATGATACTACTGGTAAACGGGAAGTTTCCACCGCAGCTATGAGTGTAGCTGGAGACTATGTTTTTGCTGTGACAGTCAAAACCGCGGAAGTATATATATATAATGCCAAAACTGGGGCTTTTGTGAAAAATTTAAAACCAGGTCCAGAAGTTGCGGGGGAAAGTGGCTGGATTGATATCCCCTATGGAATTCGTGCTATGCGGCGAGCTAATGGTGAGTATCTGGTATTTGTAGAAGAAGACGCAAAAGCCAAAGTGATTGTATATCGGTTGAAGTTATAACTAGTTTAGATTTGTTTAGATTTAACTAACCGCAAAGCTTGTACTGAGGGTAGTGGAAGTAGACGCAAAGAACTGTCAAGATTCACCGACCTAGAAGGTCGGTGAGTATGTCAGTCTCCCGCTTTTTGTAATTGGCGCTTGATTTGCAACAGTAATAAACCTAAAGTACCAGCGTGTGCCAGCATTGCCAGCAAAGGAGTCATGAGACTTAATGAATCATTGGTTGGTGGGTATAAAAAGAGGATGGGTGCAAATATAGACAAAAACCACACAAATGTTAAATGTTGAGGACTGGAAAAGAGCATGGATAAAAGAATGGGTGGTAAGATAATTACAGCAGTTACCATGCCATTTGCCCATAATAACCTCTGCCCATTTTTCATGAATAGCAGTAGTTGGGCTAGGGCTGCATAGATAACCATTAAACTCAAAGCGAAAATTAAAGCCCCAAAACCACTCAGCATATCTGATACAGAAACGAATTGCAGCAACAATACTACAGTTAAACCAGTAAAAACTATTAAAGCATTGATAGCGATCGCCAGTACACCTGGGCTTTTTTCACCCCAAATTAACTCTTTAACAAACTTTTGTTTACGGGGATGCTGCATACTATAAATGTGGTGATATCTAGCCCAATTTATTAGGGTTTGGCGGTTCTGAGTCAGGGCAGCAATTAGATATAAAAATAACCACAAATACACAAACATGGAACTGACTAAATAATCCTTTAGGCTGGCATCATGCCAATTACCGCATCCTAAAGTAATAATGACAAAGCTAGTAGTTAATAAATAACTCTGCCGTTTACTACTCATTGTAGCATTAGCATCAAGATAGCAACGTTGGAGAGATTGCCAAATAAAGTAAATGCCGATGCAGTAGAGTAATAAACTAAGGCTGCTGATGGTGAAAAGTTGATTTCCCAATGGTAGGCTAAACCAATGAAAACCAGTAAATGCCTGATTCCCTGAAACATCAGGAATAAAATATGTTGGTGTAATTAGTCTAAATAATACTAAGGGTGTGTTAACTACTGTGGTGTGTTTTAGGGCTTGCTCGGTAAACAGCAGAAAACCCAATATAAATCCGCCTCCTAACCATGACTGAAAACCACCCAACCAAGAAGCTATGAAGCCAAATAGTAATGCCCCACTATAGTAGAAAACACTAGCAACCAGGACAATAACATCAAAAACCAAAATCTGATTTAAGGGCAACTTGGCATTTAAACCAGCCCATAAATGGAAAGGAAAGGACATGAGTATGGTAACATACAAAAGAATTGGCACACCCAGCATTTTACCCACCAGAATATTTTGAGGTGTTTGGGGGCTAAGACGAATAAAATTGAGTGTATCTCGCCGTTGTTCCGTGGCTAAATCATTGATGAGTAAATAAGTTCCCACAACTATAATGGCAAATATTCCTAGCCAACTGAGGGCATGAAAAATATCTTGAGACCATAATTGCCAGTTGATGATGATGTTACCATAATTGTCCATAATACATTCTGGTGTATTATAGCCATAATCGCCATATGCAATTTTACCTGTACAATATGTATTATTGTGTGGTAATTTGACGATGCTGGGGGGCAGTCTGGTTTGAAAATATAGGAATAACATCAACTGACCAAGCAAAGATATAGATCCTGCTAACCACAGGTTACGAGTTGTTAAACGCCCTTTAATTTCCCGGAGGAATTGGGGGTTTAATTCGTTGAGTTTTGATCCTAAACTGAGCATAATTAAAACTCCAAAAACCAAGAGTAATCAAACTTGACTGCTCAAGACGCTTGTTTGTGTCCTAATTTCAAGAAGATACTTTCTAAATCTTCTTGAGTGCAGTGAAAACCAGTGACGGGTATACCAGATAAAATAAGCGATCGCAATAAATCAGCACAATCCTCCTGTGTACCAGAAAAATTGACTTTATAGCTGTTTATCCCTGGGATTTTCTGCCAATGTTCCACCAGGGGACAATTTTTTAATTCACTCTCCAAGGATTCTAAACTACCCAGAGTTGATAATATAATTTGTTGTTTAGCCAGGCGATGGTAAAGTTCTTGCAGTGAAGCACTTTCCACTAAAAAACCCAACTCCATAATTCCTATAGAAGTACACAATTCGGCTAAATCACTAAGAACATGAGAAGAAATTAAAATTGTCATCCCTGCTTCTTGCAAAATCTTGATAATTTGCCGAAACTGCATCCTAGCGATGGGGTCAAGTCCAGAAACCGGCTCATCTAAAAGTAGTAAAATTGGTTCGTGAATAATAGTCCGGGCTAAACTCAAACGCTGCTTCATTCCCCGAGATAAAGTAGAAATGAGACTGTGGCGTTTATTGCCAAGTTGTATCAGTTCTAAAACTTCATGTAAACGTTGAGTCCGTCGTGGTTGCCGCAAACGATACAACCGGGCAAAATAATCTAAGTAATCCCACACTGTTAAATCTTCATACAAAGGATAGTCATCGGGTAAATAGCCAAGACAACCCTTGAGATGAGAGTTACTGTGATCAAGTCGCAGGGGATGACCGTTAATATAAATTTCCCCTGTAGTTGGTTCTTCAGCCGCAGCCAACATCCGGATCAGAGTTGTTTTCCCAGCGCCATTGGGACCTATTAACCCATACACTTCACCCCTGTGGATTTCTAAGTCAACATCGTTGACGGCCAGGTGTCGTTCAAACTGCTTAGTTAATCCACAGGTACGAATTGCTAATTCTTTTACCATAGCTGCTACAGTAGAGCGGTTATAGCGGTTATTAAAACAGTAACATAATAATTATGTTTGTGTGTTTTGTTGCAGAAATTGTAACAGTGCTTAGTATCCTTAGTATTTTTACAGTAAACTCTACCACCTTGAAATTATGTCTAAAAGAATTTTGAAAGATGTAGTTCAGTTTTTGGGTCTAGTATGTTTATTAGCAACTGGAGTATTTAGTTTCTACATGGCAATGGTGGCTTACCAGTTGTATCAAATTGAAAATCAGAACAACCCTCCCCCCTCACCCCCTCCTGTTCATAATCAATTACTCCCAAAGCACCGCAAAGCGATTACGACTTAAGATAGATGCTGATTATTTTTTTATATTAAAACTTGATTGTCACCTAACGAATTAGGTATTTTTTCAACAATAGTTATTCATCCGCATGATGGAATAATTACCAGCAGGTTTGAGTTAAATTAAATTTAAATCATGGCATTAAAAATGTGTATTTAATAAAAATTAACGGCTATAAAAAAAATCAATGCGTAATAGCTTATGAAGGTTGGCGCTGATTATTTGGGTGATGGTGTTTGTAACTTTACGGTTTGGGGACCGAATTTAAACACTGTGGCGGTAGAAATTATCTCTCCCCATCCCCGGTTACTTCCTATGGAAAAATTAGGGGCATACTGGCAAGTTGCCAGCACAGATATTGAGCCAGGAACTCTTTATTTATATAAATTAAATAATAGTGAATCAAGACCTGATCCAGCATCCAATTTTCAACCCTATGGTGTACATAGTTTTTCCCAAGTTATTAATCATAGCTTTGCTTGGAGTGATGACCATTGGTCTGGTGTTTGTTTAGAAACTATGATTATCTATGAGTTACACGTTGGCACTTTTACCCCAGACGGTACTTTTAAGGCTATTATTCCCCGACTGGCAGATTTACGAGATTTAGGGATAAATGCCATTGAAATTATGCCAGTGGCTCAGTTTCCAGGCGATCGCAATTGGGGTTATGATGGGGTTTATCCTTTTGCTGTACAAAATTCCTATGGTAGTCCTGATGAGTTCAAGCAATTAGTTAATGCTTGTCATCAACAGGGAATTGCTGTAATTTTAGATGTGGTTTATAACCATTTTGGACCTGAAGGTAATTATACCAGTCGGTTTGCTACTTATTCTACAGAAACTTATCGTACTCCCTGGGGAAATGCCATTAATTTTGATGATGCTCATAGTTATGATGTACGTCAATTTTTTATTCAAAATGCACTCTACTGGCTAGGTAAATTTCATATTGATGCTTTACGCTTAGATGCAGTTCACGCTATTTATGATTTTGGTGCAAAACATTTTCTAGCTGAACTGGCGGAAAATGTGGCGGTAGTTTCTCAGCAGTGGGGACGCAAACTTTATCTAATCGCTGAAAGTGATTTAAATGATCCTAAAATCATCCGCCCTCATCGGTTAGGCGGTTATGGCATTGATGCCCAATGGAGTGATGATTTTCATCATTCATTATATACTTTGCTCACGGGCGATCGCAGTGGTTATTATCAAGATTTTGGCTGGTGTGAACATTTAGCCAAGGCTTATCAAGATACCTTTGTTTACGACTGGAAATATTCAAATTTTCGCCAACGCTTCCACGGCAATTATACAGGCGATCGCCCTCCATATCAATTTATAGTAGCTATTCAAAATCATGACCAAATCGGTAACAGAGTTTTAGGGGAAAGATTATCGCAAATTGTCAACTTTGAGTGTTTAAAACTAGCTGCTGGTGCAGTGTTGCTTTCTCCTTACATTCCTTTGTTATTTATGGGAGAAGAATATGGGGAAGATTCGCCATTTATATACTTTGTCAGTCACTCAGACCCGGATTTAATTGCAGCAGTAAGAGAAGGGCGTAAACAAGAATTTTTCGCCTTTCACTCTCAAGGACAACCACCAGACCCAGAGTCTGCTGATACTTTTAACAATTGTAAGTTAAACTGGCAAAAACGCCAATCAGGTAAACATCAAGTCCTCTGGCGTTTTTATCAGCAACTTATTCAACTCCGCCGCCAAAACCCAGCATTATTACAACAGCAAAGACAAAATTTACAAGTCAAATTTCAAGAAAAAAATCAGCTGATTTCTTGGCTTAAATCTACTCCTAACTATCAGATATTTTGTGTAATGAACTTTAATACCTGTGATGTTACCTTCAGCCAAGAGTTTGCGGGTAATAATTGGGTAAAAATTTTAGATTCTGCTAGTAAAAATTGGTTAGGTAGCGGTTCACAACTACCAGAAACAGCCGAATATCACCAGCAACTAACCATACCAAAGCAGAGTTTTACTGTTTATGAACAATATTTAGAGCAAAAATCAAGGAGTTAGTTTATCTATGGGAATTCCTACCGCAACTTATCGCCTACAATTTAATTACCAATTTGGTTTTAATGCAGCTAAAGAAATTATCCAATATTTAGATCAACTAGGTATTTCTGACCTTTACGCATCACCAATATTTAAAGCCAGAATAGGTAGTAGTCATGGCTATGATGTAGTTGACCCCAATCAATTAAACCCAGAATTAGGAACAGAAGAAGATTTTACCGCTTTACTTGAAGCGTTAAAACAGCATCAGATGGGCTGGTTACAAGATATTGTCCCTAACCATATGGCTTATGATAGCCAAAATGAATATTTGATGGATGTTTTAGAAAACGGTGTTAACTCTGTTTACGCCAATTATTTTGACATTGCCTGGAATACTCCCATCATGAATGGTTGGGGTGATGGTGAGATACCGATTTTAGCACCTTTGCTCGGCAACTTTTACGGCGAATCTTTAGAAAATGGGGAAATTCAACTCAAATATGATCAATATGGCTTGAGTGTGAATTATTATAACTTGCGGTTTCCCCTCAAGTTGGAATCTTACGCCACATTTCTTAATCAGAATATCGGTAAGTTATCTCAAATATTAGGTAGAAATAATCCCATATTTGTCCGCTTCCTGGGTATCTTGTATATGTTGAAACATCTACCTAGTGATATTAACCCAAAAGAAAGACAAGACCAGATTAATTTTGTCAAAGGATTATTATGGGAACTTTATACCGATAATAGAGAAATTAAAAACTTTATTGATGAAAATATCCAAGTTTTTAATGGTGAAAAAGGTAAACCAGACAGCTTTAACCTGTTAGATAATTTACTTTCTGAACAGTTTTACCGCCTGGCTTTTTGGAAGGTTGGCGCAGAGGAAATTAATTATAGAAGATTTTTTACAATTAATGAGTTAATATCTGTAAACGTCGAAAATTTTATGGTGTTTGAAAACACCCATGCTTTGACGATTAAATTGGTTAAACAAAATCAAATTACTGGCTTACGCATTGACCACATCGACGGACTTTATAACCCAACCGAGTATTTACAAAGGTTGAGAGAAAAAGTAGGCGATATATACATCATTGTTGAAAAGATTTTACACCCAGGGGAAGATTTACCTAACCATTGGTCAATTCAAGGTACTACGGGTTATGATTTTTTAAATTATCTTAATGGTGTGTTTTGTCAAACTGCTAGCCAAGCAGCTTTTACTCAAATTTACTGGAATGTAACAGGCTTGAGAACAGCTTATGAACAAATCGCCGTTAATAAAAAGCATTTAATTTTAGAAAGGAATTTAGCCGGAGACGTTGATAATTTAACTTACATCTTAAAAAGAATAGCTAGTAAGCATCGTTACGGTAATGATTTTACCATTAATGGCTTAAAACGAGCGATCGCGGAAATACTGACTTTATTTCCAATTTATCGAACTTACACTAATCAAGATGGTATATTACCCACCCATCGCCAATATATTCAAGATGTGATTCACCAAGCCAAATCACATCTGCCCTTACTACACCATGAGTTAAATTTTATAGAAAAACTGCTACTACTTGAATATGAAAATTATCTCACCCCAGAGGATCAAGAGCAATGGCTTTATTTTGTCATGCGATTACAACAGTATACAGGTCCGTTAATGGCTAAAGGAGTAGAAGACACAGCCTTATACGTTTATAACCGTTTTATTTCCTTAAACGAAGTTGGTGGCGATCCTGATAATTTTGGTATCAGTATCACTAATTTACACGATTTTAATCAACAGCGAAACACCCGCTGGCGACATTCCATGAGTGCTACTTCAACCCACGACACCAAAAGAGGTGAAGACATCCGGGCTAGATTAAATGTTTTGTCAGAAATTCCCCAAGAGTGGCAAAAACAAGTTGACGCATTTTATGAAATTAACCGTGTTCACAAAACCACTGTTAATAAACGTTTACCCATGCCAGACAGTAATGATGAATATCAATTTTATCAGATGCTCCTAGGTGCATTTCCATTTTTTGAACATGAATATCATGACTTTTGCCAACGCATTCAAGATTATGTCCTGAAAGCAGCCAGAGAAGCAAAAGTTTACACAGCATGGCTGCGACCAAATCAAACTTATGAAAACGCTTTAACTAAGTTTGTGACAGCAGTTTTAGAACCTGGGGAACAAAATCAATTTTTACAGCAGTTTCTACCTTTTCAAAAACAGGTAGCCTACTATGGTATGTTTAATTCGTTATCTCAGACTTTATTAAAAATCACTTCTCCTGGAGTTCCAGACTTTTATCAAGGAACGGAACTTTGGGACTTTAGTATGGTTGATCCTGATAACCGTCGTCCGGTTGATTTTGAAATTAGACAATCTTATCTCCAGATGATTAAGGAACAAGCCCAAGCTGATATTATGAGATTAATAGATGAATTATTGGCAACTAAAGAGGATAGTAGAATTAAGCTGTTTCTGATTACCCAAGCCTTAAAGGCAAGAAAAGAAAATTTAATAGTTTTTCAACAAGGTGACTATGTACCTTTAGCAGTTGGGGGTAAACATTCAGATCATATCATTGCTTTTGCTAGGAGTGATGGTCATCAAACCATGATTACCATTGCACCACGCTTTTTTACTAGGTTAATTCAACCTGGTGAAAATCCCCTTGGTTTATCAGTTTGGGATGATACACATATTCAGTTACCACCAGCAGCGCCTTCACATTGGCAAAATACCATCACTGGCCAAATGGTTAAGGCTAATAATATTATTTTAGTGGGGGAAGCCCTGCAACATTTTCCAGTGGCACTTTGCTGTAAGTTATAGCATTTATTAAACACTTGCTAGATACAAATTTAAATGATCGTCTTTTAGCGGGAGCATCCTGCTTGCTAATAATGAGTTTCCCAAGCCTCTATTGATATGGGGACTATGGGTTTAATCAGGGAAGTGATGGCTTGAGCATAAGCGCCAATTTCACTTTGCGCGCCAGCACCACGGCGCAATGAGATAAAGTGTAAAACAGCTTGCAGGGAAACAGTCCAGACCCAAGAAGTGTATACTGAGGGAACTAATACACCACGGGCTTGTTCTCGCCCCACTCCCAACTCTAGAAGGTTACGGTATGCTTGGTAGCTAGTTTGACACTGTTGAGTATAAATTTCTATTGCTTGCTGATTAGCATCTTCGGGTAATTTACCTTCGCTGGCTTGTTTATTGTTCTTGGACTGTTGGCGAAAAATTTTAGGAATATAAAATTCACTACTATCATCAATCTCAACATATCGAAAGCTTTTCTCATTCCATCCTAGTTGCTCATCATTATGATTGCTGGCGATGACGTGTTTCCACCATTGGCGACAAACAAACAAAGGAGCTTTAACTTTAAATTTGAAGACAGTACCCCGAAAAGGGCTTGTGTGCTGGTGCTTGATTAGGTAATGAATGAGTTTAATATCTTTATCACTTAGTTGTGTGGATGTTTTCTCAAAGCTGGCGCGAGCATCATTAACAATGTCTAAGTCGCTTCCCAGCGCTGCTATTAGTTCTATTTTGCTTTTTCCATCTTCTAATGGATCTACCCAAGTCATAAGCTGTTACGCAATTTATTTGTATAATTATAGACCATATCATGTCCCCACTACCTATGCCAATCTGTTAGGTTAAAATGCTTTACAAAAATTATTATGTTTGTTACACTTGTTTACATAATCAAGAAAACACAGGAAAAGCTACATGAGTAATAAGACAGGCATTGTTGACGACCACGGTCTGATGAACGCTTTCGCCATTGAGCCTAAAGTGTATGTAGATGAGCAAGGCGATCGCACTGGATTTACTCCCTATGCTGAATTACTTAACGGTCGTTTAGCAATGATTGGTTTTGTCTCCCTCATAGCATTGGAAGTATTCACAGGTCATGGTATTTTTGGTCTGTTAGCAAGTCTATAGATACTAATCTTCACAACGTAATTTTTAACAAATATTTAACAAATTCAGAGACAGGATATTTTCTGTCTCTAATTTCATGAGTACCCATGATTAATGTTTACAATAATAGTAGAGTAAACAAAGGGATAGAGGCCAACAATTAACCCCTATCCTCATCGTCCATTATCTGACCCAGCATTTTTTATGGTTTTAACTGCTTCTACCATGTTGCCACTAGGCACACAAGCCCCAGATTTTCATCTCCCAGACGTGGTATCCGGACAAACAATTTCCCTGGTCAGTTTTGCTGATAAAAAAGCATTATTGCTAATGTTTATTTGTCAGCATTGCCCATTTGTTAAGCATATTCAAGCAGAATTAGCTCGTTTAGGAAAAGATTACTTCTCTAGTGATTTAGGAATCTTGGCTATCAGTGCCAATGATGCAGAAAAATATCCAGATGATCGGCCAGAGTCTTTACAAGCAATGGCAACAGAACTAGATTTTAAGTTTCCCTTGTGTTATGACGCAACTCAGGAAGTAGCAAAGGCTTATACAGCAGCTTGCACACCTGATTTTTTTCTATTTGACCAAGAACGCCGACTCGTGTATCGAGGACAATTAGACGATAGCCGTCCCAGTAACGATAAACCGGTGACAGGTGCTGATTTACGCCTTGCCATTAGCGCAGTTTTGGCAAATAACCCCGTTACTAGTGAACAAAACCCCAGTATTGGTTGCAACATTAAATGGAAACCTGGTAACGAACCCAGTTATTTTGGGTCTTAGAAAACAGGGGTAGTGGTTTGAAGTCTGAGGACAACCCTTTCTCAGCCAACACCCGCCCAATTCTCACTACCAGAAGAATTAATTACTAGTGTTTAATTTCCAGATTGAGGATGTAGGTTCCTAGCTGGACTTTTCCCGCCCACAATTCATATTCCAGTTGCAGGTGTTCTGGAAAATCATGTGCATTCAGTGACAAAGTTTTGGTAAAGTTTCGTAACCGAATAGGATGTGATGGTTCTAAAGACTCAGTGGGTAACCAGTAACGGCTAATTCCATAAACTCCCTGTTCCCAGAAATGACGATAACTAACTTGATTGTTGCCTTGCATGGTCATGATGATTCGGTAGGGAGAAATTTCCATCCATAAAATTCTGGGAGTCTTGGGGGGTTTAGTGTTGGTTGTATTTTCGCCACGAAAATCTTGAGAACTCAGAGAATTACCCAGCTTAGAAGTAATACGGGGCGGTTCTGTCAAGAGTAAATGAAATTTATCAGTATCTTTTTGATACAGTGTCCCGGCAGTTTCAACAACAGACCAGAATGGCAGGTCAGTTGAAATCAATGATAAAGATACGGGCTTACGGTGATGGGTCAGCATGAGAGCGATAAGGCCTAACAGCGATTAAACAAAACAAAATTAATATCAGTATTGTGAGCAGTGGGGATCAGCCTGTAAATAGTAAAACACCCTTGATATGAAATAACGGTGCTGATTTGAACAGCTCAACAAATCAACATAAAAATAAATAAAAGATCATATATTTAAACAATAGACCAACCACCAATGACCAATGATTATTTTGGGACATTGTGGCAAATCTCCGCTCACAAAAAGCGATAGGATACTAGGCAGGAAGTTTCTAGATAAACTTTCGGTGTATTCAAGTGTATTCAAGAGCCAGTGTAACCTCATGTCGGCTGCTGTCATAACTGTAGAAACTCAAAAAGACCTTGCTCACAAGTTAATTATCCAGCCTCCCTCCGCTGGTTTATCTCTACAAGGTTGTATCCGTGTACCGGGTGATAAATCTATATCACACCGGGCTTTAATGCTAGGGGCGATCGCTCAAGGAGAAACCCAAATCCAAGGGCTACTGTTGGGTGAAGACCCCCGCAGCACCGCTAGCTGTTTTCAAGCTATGGGGGCGGAAATCTCGGAACTGAACACTAAATTAGTCACAGTTCAGGGTATTGGTTTGGGAAAATTGCAAGAACCAACGGATGTATTGAATGCTGGCAACTCTGGCACTACATTGAGACTAATGTTAGGGTTGTTAGCATCTCATCCAGAGCGTTTTTTTACTGTCACCGGGGATAGTTCTTTGCGATCGCGTCCTATGTCCCGTGTGGTTAAACCTTTGCAACAAATGGGGGCGGAAATTTGGGGACGTAAGGGTAATTCTTTAGCACCTTTAGCAGTTCAAGGAAGAGTCCTTAAACCTATTCATTATCATTCACCCATCGCCTCGGCTCAAGTTAAATCCTGCATATTATTGGCAGGTTTATTAACAGAAGGACAAACCACCGTTACAGAACCGGCTCTCTCCCGTGACCACAGCGAACGAATGTTACGGGCTTTTGGTGCAGAACTGAGTATTGATCCAGAAACCAATAGCGTTACTGTCACAGGACCTGCTCAACTATATGGGCAAAAGGTGATTGTTCCTGGGGATATCAGTTCAGCAGCGTTTTGGTTGGTAGCTGGAGCAATTGTACCTGGTTCGGAATTGGTAGTGGAAAACGTCGGCGTTAATCCCACCCGCACCGGAATATTGGAAGCTTTAGCACTGATGGGAGCAGATATTCAACTGGAAAATCAGCGCTTAGTAGCAGGGGAACCAGTGGCAGATTTAAGAGTGCGTTCCAGTGTTTTAAAAAGCTGCACTATTGCTGGGGATATCATTCCCAGAATGATTGATGAAATACCTATTTTAGCAGTTGCGGCAGTATTTGCCCAGGGTACAACTATAATTCGGGATGCGGCTGAGTTGCGTGTTAAGGAAAGCGATCGCATTACAGTGATGTCCCAGCAACTAAATAAAATGGGAGCCAAAGTCAGCGAATTACCCGACGGTATGGAAATTACTGGCGGTACTCCCTTAGTGGGTACTGATGTAGATAGTTATACAGATCATCGCATTGCCATGAGTCTGGCCATTGCATCTTTACTAGCCACAGGGATCACCACCATTCACCGTGCTGAAGCAGCAGCCATTTCCTACCCAGACTTCACTACTACATTAAAAAAACTGCTTCCTGACTAGGAGGGGAGTAGTTGAGTAGGGGACGTTATGGCTACTCATTATTTTGGAGGATTTTGGGAACCTTAAAAAACTCCCCTTCTTGTTCAGGCGCACCATTAAGAATCGCTTGTCGCTCAGGATATGGTTGTAACTCATCTTTTCGAGTTACATTACTCGTATCAATTGCCCTGGTTGTGGGAGTTACTTCACTCACATCTAATTCATTCAACTGTTCTACATAGTCCAGAATGCTCCCCAATTGGTTGGTGAATTGCTGCTCTTCTTCTGCTGTTAATTCTAAACGAGCCAAAAGAGCTACTTTTTTTACTTGTTCCCGGTCAATCATAATTTCTCAATGCTTAATTTTTATTCTTATACGCTTGTTTTTCCACAGTTCAACCCCCTACTGTTTTGGGGTTGGGGGTTTGAACTCATTAAAAGAATACGTCAATTTGCATACGTCCAGTAGTTTTTAGCCAGTTTTGGGCTTCAATGTAGTTATTGGGAGCCATACGAATGGCTCTAATCCAATAATCTGCTGCTTGGTCAAACAGCGCTTCCCCAGCCTCATTGTCCCCGGCTTCTTTGGCTTTTTCTCCCTGATAATGGTAAATTACGGCAATGTTATTCAACGCCTGGGGTAACCGTGGATTCAATTCAATAGCGTTGTGATACATTTCTAGAGCTTTGTCATGGTCACCATTACTGGCATATATCAACCCCATATTATAATGGATATAACTGCGATCGTTAGTGTCTTCTTCCAGGGTGAGGGCTTCCGCGTAGTACTCTAACGCCTCAGCATATTCCCCTTCTGCTTGGGCTGACATCCCATCTCGGTAATAGACAAACGCTTCTTTAGCTTTTCTGTTAGCTGGCAGAAGTTTGAGAATCAGATCCGCCATCACTGTAAAGGATTTGTCAATAAAATTATCGTTTTTTTGCGTTCTTGGCATATTTTCCTCTATAGTTGTCTAGAATTATGGCACTAATTCATCAGATGCTCTAGTTAAAATTGTACAAGATATGATTTGTGTTACTTTAAATGCTTTGAGCGATGGCCTACGACACCGGCGGAGCCAATGGCCTGTTTGAATAACTAGCAACTTAAGTTATTACAATAGAAATAATATATCTGAATTTTTTGATTAATTTGCTCTATGTCAGTTTTAGCAGCGATCGCAGTCTTGGCTGTTCTGATCTTGGTACACGAGTTGGGACATTTTATAGCCGCCCGTTCTCAAGGTATTCTCGTCAACCGTTTTTCTTTGGGGTTTGGCCCAGTTCTCTGGAAGTACCAAGGCTCACAAACCGAATATGCTGTCCGCGCCTTTCCTTTGGGGGGTTTTGTCGGCTTTCCCGACGATGACCCAGATAGCGATATTCCACCCAATGACCCAAATTTGCTGCGCAACCGTCCCATTGTAGACCGGGCGATCGTCATCAGCGCCGGAGTGATCGCTAATTTAATATTTGCCTATTTCCTGTTGGTAACTCAGGTAAGCATCATTGGTGTGGGAGAAGCTAGCCAACCGGGAGTTTTAATTCAACAACTAGCCCCTGAAGTCAGTTCTGTGGCCACCGCAGCGGGAATTAAACCAGGAGATGTGATTTTAGCCGCCAATGAACAAGAATTTGGTACAGCCCTACGGGAAGTTGAGGCCTTCAGAGACATTATTAAAAATAGTCCTGGTGAGTCTGTCCAACTAGAAATTGCTCGCGGTGACCAAAGGCTAACCCTGAATATAGTTCCCGAAGACAAGCCCACAGGGGGTACTATTGGTATCGGACTGGCTCCTAATGGTCAAGTGATCCGTCGTCCTGTGAGGAATTTGGGACAGGCTTTGAATATTGGTGCTAACGAATTTCAGCGCCTGGTGGTTATGACATTTCAAGGCTTTGGACAATTAATTACTAACTTTGGTGAAACCGCCAGTCAAGTAGCAGGACCAATTAAAATAGTGCAAATTGGTTCCAGTATTGCCCAAAATGACACAGCTAGTTTGTTATTTTTTGGCGCTTTGATTAGTATTAACTTGGCAATTATCAATATTTTGCCCTTACCAGCCTTGGATGGCGGACAATTAGCATTTTTGTTAATTGAAGGTGTGCGGGGTAAGCCATTACCTAACCGCATTCAAGAAGGTGTCATGCAAACCGGTTTAGTGCTACTTTTAGGACTAGGCATTTTTCTGATCGTCAAAGAAACCAGTCAGTTGGATTGGGTACAAAAATTATTCCAGTGAGTGCTACCCGCAAATCTTTATCTCAACAGCAACGGGCCTTAGAAATTCTCAGCCGCTTACAGCGTCTTTATCCAGATGCAACTTGCTCTTTGAATTACTCAACCCCAGTACAACTACTAGTAGCAACCATTCTTTCCGCTCAATGTACAGATGAGCGAGTGAATAAAGTTACACCAGCTTTATTTGCAAAATTTCCAGATGCGGCTAGTTTGGCAAATGCTGATTTAGCTGAAATAGAAAATTTGGTACGTTCTACTGGTTTTTATCGCAATAAAGCCAAGAATATCCAAGCAGCTTGTCAGATGATTGTCAGCAAATATGACTCTGTGGTTCCTCGGACAATGGAGCAACTATTAGAACTTCCAGGGGTGGCGCGGAAAACCAGTAATGTAGTTTTAGCCCATGCCTATGGTATCAATGCCGGGGTGACAGTAGATACTCACGTTAAGCGTTTGAGCCAACGCCTGGGTTTAACTAAATTTGCTGACCCCCTTCCCATTGAAAAAGATTTAATGCAGTTGTTACCCCAACCCCATTGGGAAAATTGGTCAATTCGTTTGATTTATCACGGTCGTGCTGTTTGTAAAGCCCGTTCTCCCCTCTGTCAGGCTTGTGATCTTAGTGATTTGTGTCCCACTGGGAAAAAAACATTAATGACAGAGCCAACTAAACAAAGTATGGCCACAATTGATGGGGATGTGGTAAAATAAAAAATGCTGTCTTTAAATCAGTTAGAGAAGTCATGGCTAAAAAGAGTATGATTGAGCGCGAAAAAAAACGCGCTAAGTTAGTAGAAAAGTATGCCCAAAAGCGGGAAGCTTTGTTGGCAGAGTTCAAAAGTATAGAATCTCCCTTGGATAAGTTGGAAGTTCACCGGAAAATTCAGCAGCTACCCCGTAACAGCGCTCCTAATCGTCACCGCAATCGCTGCTGGCTAACTGGTCGTCCCAGAGGTGTATATAGAGACTTTGGCCTGTCTCGGAATGTGCTGCGGGAATGGGCGCACCAAGGCCTTTTACCTGGTGTGGTTAAGTCCAGCTGGTAGTCATTGGTCATTAGTCGTTAGTTTGCACCAAGAACTAATGACCGTTAATACAGCATTTGTTACACAGGTGAGATAGGAATGTAAATGATCGTCTTGTGCTGGGGGCGTTGTGCTTACTAAGGGTGTACCTTAGTTGGGGAGAATTTGCTATGGTTATTCATTGTCCACAGCAACGATCTATCCCTAGACTTTCTAACAGTAGATCGCTAACGGCGTTGGCAATGGCAAATTCTCCATAGAAACTTTTGGAAAAATCAAATCCCTGCATCTCTGTGACAATGGCTATCACTAGAGATCCTAGGTCGTTTTCTCCTTCCATGCGTTGTCTGACAAAAATTTGCGCCGCACGTTGGGCGATTTTTTCATTGACTATTTCAGGTAAGAATTCAGTATCTAGCCACCGCAATAAACGGTCTTGTAACCATTCACCCTCTAGAAGAGGGTTGTGGGCGGGTGGTAAAGTGATGGGCGGAATTGCTTCAGTCATTTTTTTTTAACGCAGAGTCACGCTGAGAAAATCCCAGGGTCACCCCATGGGGTTCTCTGAGGTTTTTCCATTATTGGCTTAATTATGCAATATGATATGGCTGCTATTATTCGCGGTTACGCTAGAGGTTACTTTCTCATGGACAACGACGATACAGGTCTGAGATGGTACACCAGTGGCGATCGCACTTTGATTCCTTTGGATGACAGATTTCGTTACCCCAAATCATTACAGCGTGTTCTCAATCAAGAGCGTTTTTCTGTAGCTATTAACCGGGACTTTCCAGCTGTGGTGGCTGGGTGTGCTGACCGGGAAATTACTTGGATTTCACCGGAATTACAAAAAGTTTACTGCTTACTCCACCAATCTGGTTATGCTTATAGTTTTGAAACTTGGCAAGGTGATCAACTGGCTGGGGGTATTTTAGGAATTGTTATTGGCGGTGCTTTCATTGGTGAGTCCATGTTTTACCGCATTACTGAAGGCTCAAAGGTAGCAATGGTTAGGTTGGTGGAAAGATTACGTCAACGCCAATTTGTATTGTTTGATGCTCAAATGATCAATCCCCATTTAGCCAGATTTGGCGCTTATGGGATTAGCGATCAGGAATATCAAGTTTTACTTCAACAAGCCCTGCAACGCCGTTGTTTTTTGCTGTGAATTTTGAGACTGAGCAGTTTTGTAACGCGAGCATCCCGCTTGCTAATGATGTACCTCATTGAGTCAGGGAATTTTCCAACATACCCCAAAAGTTAATTTTATGTTATTTAAACCACAGGCTGATATCATTGAGTCAGGGAATAAATTCCCTGATCTTAAGCTGAATTCGGTTGAAACCGACTAGTTTATGGTTTTGTAGGGCTGTGGGTGTGTTTGGCGGAAAAGCGCTGTATACTATTCATATTTCTACAATATTTACCCGGAGTGCTATGGGGAGTTACGGGAAATTTTTACAACAATTACTGCAAGCAATAGTCACCAGTGAGGGTGATCCTCAAGTAGTTTACCCATTACTAGCGCGGAATACTGATAAACTTAATCCTATTTTTGCAGAATTATTAAGTCATTGGGGTACAAATACTCTAGCAGAAATAGAACCCGACACAGCAGTTATTGTTGAACTCAGTAATTTGATCCAGCAATTTCCCTTGGGTGACAAACTTCACAACATGGAAATTGCCATAACAGGCTACAACATCGCCCTCACTGTTTACACCCCCAGGGCTTTTCCTGAAGATTGGGCAGGAACGCAAAATAATCTGGGGAATGCTTACCGTAACAGAATATTAGGAGAAAAAGCCGAGAATGTGGAAAATGCCATCGCTGCTTATTCTGCCGCACTTGAAGTTTATACCCGCAGAGCTTTTCCTGAAGATTGGGCAATGACGCAAAATAATCTGGGGCTTGCTTACCGTGACAGAATATTAGGAGAAAAAGCAGAGAATGTGGAAAAAGCCATCGCTGCTTTTTCTGGCGCACTGGAAGTTAGAACC
>Ga0169931_10001416_pt1 | contig 39579 bp, 31 predicted proteins | sample Kivu_15m_20L_FD_129675 | JGI IMG/M metagenome (GOLD analysis project Ga0169931, IMG submission 129675) | Freshwater microbial communities from Lake Kivu, Western Province, Rwanda to study Microbial Dark Matter (Phase II) - Kivu_15m_20L... | ecosystem: Environmental > Aquatic > Freshwater > Lake... | reverse complement strand
TCTGGCGACATCAGCGAGTGGATGTTTTGGTTTTTGAATTGTTTAAAAAATGCTTTGCTCACTACCCAAGAAACCATGACCAATATCCTGAGAAAGGCGGAGTTTTGGAACAAGCACGAAAATACGCTCATCAACGAACGCCAGCGATTGATGCTCAATAAACTTTTTGACGGTTTTGAAGGAAAATTGAAAAGCTCTAAATGGGCAAAAATCACCAAAACTTCATCAGATACTGCGCTTCGCGACATCAAAGATTTGGTTGATAAGGGTATATTGAGAAACACGGATGAGGGAGGAAGGAGCGTGAATTATGAATTGGTTTTTCTATGACAATTTAAAGTAACACTTTAATATGTCATGATAATTTAAAGTAATGGTTTAGATTGTCATAATATATTTTATACCTTTGTAGCATTAAACAGAAGGGTATGTTACTTAGAAATCAGGTGTTTATAGACAATGAAGGTCAAAGTGTTTTTTTCTGGGGACCTCGACAAACAGGGAAGAGCACACTTTTAAAAAATCTTTACGCAGATGCGCTTTGGTTTGATTTGTTATTGTCGGATTTATACAAACGATTGCTGATCAATCCGGAGTATTTGCGCGAAACCATTTTGGCACAAGAGAAAAACATCGTGGTTATAGATGAGATTCAACGCATCCCCATTTTGCTCAACGAAGTTCATTGGTTGATTGTGAATCATGGCATTCAATTTATTTTGAGCGGTTCGAGTCCGAGGAAAATTTTGCGTTCTGGTGAGAATCTATTGGGAGGACGTGCGCTGCGTTATGAACTTTTTCCCTTGGTAAGTCATGAAATCCCTGAGTTCGATCTGCTTCGTGCGTTGAACAATGGCTTGCTTCCGAAACATTATTTATCTGAAAATCCCAAAAAACTGATTTCGGCTTATATTGGTAGCTATTTGCAAGATGAGATTATCGCCGAGGCCAAGATTCGAAATATCGATGTTTTCGCCAAATTCTTGGGTGCAGCAGCATTTAGCAATGGTGAAATCGTGAATTATACCAACATCGCAACGGAATGTGGGGTTTCTTCGCCAACAATTAAGGAGTATTTTCAAATTTTGGAAGACACTTTGGTGGGGCGCTTTCTTCCTGTTTTTCAAAAGAAGCCCAAACGCCGCGTCATCAAAGCACCTAAGTTTTACTATTTCGATGTCGGCGTGACCAATTACCTCTTGAAAAGGTCAAAAATCGAGTTAGGAACAGAGCAATTTGGGAATGCCTTTGAGTCGTTTATTTTACAAGAGCTTATGGCACATCGTCATTATTCGGGATTGGAATACGCTATTTCTTATTGGAGAACAGCTTCGCAGCTCGAAGTGGATTTTATTTTGGGAAATCATGAAGTTGCCATCGAAGTAAAGGGTTCAAAAAACGTAAACAGCTCTCATCTCAAAGGATTAAAAGCATTTATGGGGGAATATCAAGTAAAAAAGGCCCTTGTCGTATGCAATGAACCCCTTCCAAGAATTGTTGATGGCATAGAGATTTTGCCTTATTCAGTATTTTTAGAACAACTTTGGGCAGGTAGAATTATTTAAAAAAACAATGTGATTCATTGATGATAATTTGAAGTGCTACTTTAATATGTCATGATTATTTAAAGTAGTGGTTTGGATTGTCATTTGTTTTGCTTTCGTTATTTTGGGTCATTTTCCAGAGATGACACTGCTCTTTTTGAAAACTATTCCAAAAAGTTAATGTTCTGAATCATTACATTCATATCGTTCACATTCACTAATTTCGCTCCATGACCAAATCCCCTGAAATATTCTTCCTCGAAGGCTGTGGGCGTTGTTCGTTGGGCGGCACACCCGATTGCAAGGTGCATCGTTGGACGGCCGAGTTGCAACTTTTGCGCTCCATCATTTTGGATTGCGGTTTGGAAGAAGTTGCCAAATGGGGTGTACCATGTTACATGCACGGCAAAGCCAATATTTTACTTTTAGGCGCATTGAAAGACTGTTGCACCATAGGCTTTTTGAAAGGCGCACTATTAGACTACAGCTCTGGAATTTTGGAAAAACAAGGCGAAAATTCAAATGTTGGGCGGGTGATTCGCTTCACTTCTTTGGAACAAATCGCAGAAAGAGAAGCCGCCGTAAAAGCCTTAATTTTTGAAGCCATAGAAATTGAAAAGCAAGGATTAAAAGTGGAAGTTCAAAAATCGGAAGACCCCATTCCAGCTGAATTGGAACAGGCTTTTGCGCAAAATCCCGAATTGAAAACCGCGTTTTATGCCTTAACTCCGGGCAGACAACGGGGATATTTACTGCATTTCAATCAAACCAAAAATTCTGCGACAAGAAGCTCCCGAATAGAAAAATGTGTGGAGAAAATCATGAAAGGGCAGGGGATGCACGATCATTATAAATCTTGAAGCTAGCACTTGTAATCCGATATTTTTTAATAGGCCTGTGGGAAAGGATCCTTGAAATCTCCTTTATCATCAAAAATGTCGTATTCTGACTCTTGCAGCAAGCAATCTTCTAGGTCTCGAATGATTTGCTCTTTATCCAAATTTTGTCCAATAAAAACCAATTCATTTGTTCGATCACCCCATTTGGCATGCCATTTTCCTTCAATGTAGTCCTGATTTTCTATAAAAGCTGGATACATGATTCGGTCGCTGAATGGCATACTGCACCACCAAACTCCCGCTCTTTCAATTCGCGAAGAGCCTCCAGCTTGACTGAAGTTTATGGCGTCATCAGGTCGAGAGGCTAACCAAAATAAACCTTTAGCGCGAATGATTCCGGTTGGGTATTCGTTGCTTAAGTAATTCCAAAATCTTTCAGGATGGAAAGGGCGTTGGTCACGAAACACGAATGAAGATATGCCATATTCCTCGGTTTCAGGCGTATGATGCTCCGATTCTAATTCTTGTTGCCAGCCAGCCGATTGTTGCGCTTCCTCAAAGTTGAAAAGGCCTGTGTTGAGGATTTTTTCAGGTGCAACCTTGCTGAATTCTGATTGAATGATTTTTGCCCCTGGATTCAGTTTATGAATGGCCGCTTTTAGTAATCCAACAGTGTTTTTATCTACCAAATCGGTTTTGTTTAGGATGATAACGTTGGCAAATTCTATTTGATCGGTTAGCAGATTGACTATGGTTCGGTCGTCTCCATCCATGTCGGTTAGATTTCTATCCATCAAAAGTTCACTGCTGCCGAAATCTTTAAAGAAATTGTAGCAGTCAACCACTGTTACCATGGTGTCAACATAACTGAATCGTGATAAATCGATGCCGTTTTCTTCGTCAACGAAACTAAATGTTTGCGCCACAGGAACGGGCTCGCTAATACCTGTACTTTCTATCAGTAAATAATCAAAGCGACCTTCTTTGGCGAGTTTTTCAACTTCAATCATCAAGTCTTCTCTCAAAGTGCAACAAATGCAACCATTGCTCATTTCAACGAGTTTTTCCTCTGTTCTTGAAAGCACATTTTGTTCGTTTACTAAGCGGGCATCTACATTTACCTCACTCATGTCATTCACGATGACAGCAACTCTGAGACCGTCTTTATTGTGCAAAACGTGATTCAATAATGTTGTTTTTCCTGCACCCAAAAATCCGCTGAGCACCGTTACGGGTAATTTTTTCGAATTCATATTTGTTGAAGCCATGAAATTATGTTTTTAAGATGTTGCTCCCCATAAAGTTCGATGAATTTTATGGTTTCTGCATTTTTAGCATTTTCATAAACACTGAGCCGCTGTTTGGCGAAATCTTTTGTCAACTCGATTTTGCAATCTTGCTCGATGCATTTTTTCCAATCGGTGAATGTTTGAGGAATCATAATTTAGTTTTTGCAACTGAGTTGCAAAAATAGTCTTTTTTTACTTGGCGTAACATGAAGTGCGTGATTCACTGAATTAATTCATGCAAAGTCTAAATATTAGAGGGCAATAGCATTATATTTACCCGTCAATTAGAAGCATGCAAAAAGAAAAATTTAGCCTCAAAGATCAACTCTTCAACGAAGGTAAAATCATCAAGATTGCCGATGATATTACGCGTGTTTATCCTGCTTTTAAAAAGGATAAATTCGTCAAAAATGTGGTGCAAAGCTTTCCTGAATTGGAACTGAAACAGCGCATCACACATATTGCTCAATGTCTCAGAAATCATCTTCCTGAATCGTATCCCGATGCGCTTGAAATTATTATAAATTCGTTACCCGAACCTTGCAATCCGACATTAAACGACAACGATTTCGGCGATTTCATTTACGCCGCCCACTCAGATTTTGTAGCGCAGTTTGGTTGTTCAGCCGAACATCTTCAAATTTCATTGCAAGCTTTGGAAGAAATAACCATGCGTTTTTCAGTGGAATATTCCATTCGCAATTTCATTAACGCTTTTCCCGATGAGACTTTGAAGAAAATTGAGCAATGGTCCAAACATCCGCATTATCATGTCCGAAGATTGGCTTCTGAAGGCACACGACCCAAATTGCCTTGGGGAATGAAAGTTAGTCTGTCAGTTGAAGCCCCGCTGAGCATTTTGGATACACTTCATGCCGATTCTACGCGCTTTGTGACACGTTCGGTTGCCAATCACCTCAACGATATCGCCAAAACACATCCTGATTTGGTTCTCGAAAGATTGAATCATTGGAAAAAAGAAAAGTTGCAAAACCCCAAAGAACTGGATTTCATCATCCGCCATGCCTTGCGCACTTTGATTAAAAATGGTGATTCAGCTGCACTCAAATTAATCGGAATTTCTGCCAAACCGAAAATTGAAATCCAACAAATCACTGTTTCTGAATCTGTACAAATGAATGAATATTTGGAGAAAACAATTGCTTTTGTCGTCAAAGAAAATTGCGCGCTACTCATTGATTATGTCATTCATTTTCAAAACAGCAAAGGCGAAATGAATAGTGTAAAAGTATTTAAATGGAAGCAGATTTCAGTTAAGAAAAATGAGCAAATTCAACTTTCTAAACGCCACGAAATGAAGCAGTTTATGACGACGCGCACGCTCTACCCGGGCAAACATCAATGGTCCCTGCAAGTAAACGGCGACATCATTCATCAACAAGAATTTGAACTTAAATTATAGTGTTTATCGAAACGTTCTGTCTCCGCAAATTTTAGCCGACTGCTCGTCGTGAGTTTATCGAGGTAGTGGATTGCGGGAATTGTATCCGAGCTGAAATCATAGTCTCATCGAAATTCTATTTCTCCACAGGGTTTAGCCGACTGCTTGTCTAGAGTGAATTCAGCGGAAAATCGGAAGTAAGCCTATCGAGTACGCGAGGCACGAGCGTGCGTTGCATTGAATGAGCTGAAATGTATCGAGATAGGCGGTCCCAGCCCCCTCCTAAAAACTAAAATCCCTTTCCGCAATCAACTCACTCCCCGCCGTCATTCTTGCAAAATATCTTCCTCTCAACACACGCGTCGTTTTATAGAAAAACCCAAAAGTGTGTTCGCCTTTGCCCATTTCTTTGTTTTCGAAAAATTTGCGCACCACATGACCTTCAGCATCGTAAATGGCAAAAGTCAGCCTTTTGGTGCCCGTTTGTTTCCAATCAAAATCGCCTTTAATTTCCGCGGCCTCCATGCTGTAATAGTCCGCAGGTGGCTCCATGCGATTAAAGTCTCTGCTCAATTGGTTGTTGCCGCCTTCATGATGGGTGGTGTACCAAGGATTCTGAACTCCTTTTTTGTCGGCTACAAACTGGCGCAAACCTTTCTCAATTTCGTTATCAGGTGCAATCCAACCCACATCATGATTGTCACTAAACGCCCAAATGGCTTGTTGTCCACAACTCGAAAAGATCTTCTTGTCGTTGATGTATTGCGCACATGCAACTATATCGCCTTTAAGCACATCACCAAAAGTATACGCAATGTCTTCTCCAGGGCTCCTATTAGAAGCCTGAATACACATGCCTTTTAAGTTGATGCTTTTCTTTGTATTTGCAGCCAAAACCAAGATTTGTTCTTCTACCAAAATCAAATTCTGACGTTCGTCGTCTGAGCAAATCAATTTTGTGCCAATAGGCAATTTCACTTGCAGAGCACCCATGGAAACGTTTTGAATTTCTGCAGTAATCATACCTTCAGAAACACCATTGCCGTTGCTATTCATTTTTACTTTTACCTTATTGGATTTCACTGCATCTTGAATGGCAATCGGGTTGGCAAAAAGCATTGTTCCAAACAAAGCAAATACCAAAGTCAGCATCATCGTTTTCATAAGCCAAAATGTTTTAGGGGTTTTGAGCATAATGCAAAGATGGTGAAAAGTTACAAGTGAATTGCCGAATTTGCCTATCCCTTTTTTCACTACTTTTGCACCACTTTAAAAAGATTTATGTCAACTGAAGAGCGCTCACTGAATTTTATCGAACACATCATTGAAGATGATTTGCGCAACGGGATGCCGAAAGAAAAACTTCGATTTCGCTTTCCTCCCGAGCCCAATGGTTATTTACACGTCGGTCATGCTTCGGCCATTTGTCTGAATTTTGGCTTGGGCTTGAAATACAATGCGCCCGTAAATTTGCGTTTCGACGACACCAATCCCGCCAAAGAAGAGCAGGAATTTGTAGATGCCATTCGCCGCGATATCGAGTGGTTGGGTTTCGAATATGCTAATGAATGCTATGCATCTGATTATTTTCAGCAATTGTACGATTGGGCCATTGAGCTGATCAAACAAGGGAAGGCTTATGTGGATTCGCAAAATTCAGAGGCCATCGCCAAACAAAAAGGTACGCCAACAGCGCCAGGCACCAATTCTCCGTTTAGAGACAGAAGTGTTGACGAAAATTTGTCGCTTTTTGCTCAAATGACCAACGGCGAATGCGCTGAAGGTGAACACGTACTTCGTGCCAAAATCGACATGGCGGCTACCAATATGCACATGCGCGACCCCATTTTATACCGCGTTTTGCACAAACACCACCACAGAACTGGCGACCATTGGAAAATTTATCCGATGTATGACTGGGCACATGGACAAAGTGATTATCTAGAACAAGTGTCACATTCTTTTTGCACCTTGGAATTTTTGCCACACCGCGAATTGTACGATTGGTATTTGGATCAAGTGATTGACACAGAAAAAGTGCGCCCAAAACAGCGCGAATTTGCCCGGAGAAATTTGAGTCACACAGTTGTGAGCAAGCGAAAATTGATGCGCTTGGTAGAAGATAAAATCGTCAGTGGTTGGGATGATCCACGCATGCCGACGATTTCAGGAATGAGACGCCGTGGTTATCCGCCAATGGCCATTCGTAATTTCGCAGATAGCATCGGTGTAGCCAAAAGAGACAACATCATTGACCTTTCGCATTTGGAATTTTGCGTAAGAGAAATATTGAATAAAACAGCACCGCGCGTTATGGCGGTTTTGGATCCTGTGAAATTGATCATCACCAATTATCCAACAGGGCAAACAGAATATGTTTCTACAGAAAATAATCCTGAGGACGAAAATGCTGGTTCGCGTGAAATTCCATTTTCTGGAGAGTTGTATATCGAGCGCGATGATTTCATGGAAGATGCTCCGAAAAAATTCTTCCGACTCACATTGGGTCAGGAGGTGCGTTTGAAAGGCGCATATATTATTAAAGGTGAGTCTGTTGTGAAAGATGCGAATGGAAATATTACAGAAATCCACTGCACTTACGACCCCGATTCAAAAAGCGGAAGCGGCACCGAATCGTCTTTGAGAAAAGTGAAAGGAACCTTGCATTGGGTTTCTATCAATCAGGCTTTGGATGCTGAAGTACGTGTCTATGACCGTTTGTTTTCCGTTGAATCGCCCGACACCGACAAAGAGCGCGATTTTATGGAATTTGTGAATCCTGATTCTTTGAAAGTGGTTCAGGCAAAAGTTGAACCATCCTTGGCAAATGCTTCGCTTGAACAAGTGTATCAGTTTCAGCGTTTAGGTTATTTTGCGGTGGATAAAGAATCGGATACAAATAAATTGGTTTTTAATAAAACTGTTGGACTAAAAGATTCTTGGAAACCCATTGAATCTGCTCAATAAATTTGAAAATATGAATGTAACACTGGGAGATAAACAATTCAGACCCTATTTGTCTGCTGAGGAAATTGATAAATCGATTGCCCATTTGGCCGAGCGCATAAATGCTGATTATGCAGGCAAAAAGCCACTGATTATCGGTGTTTTGAATGGTTCGTTCATGTTTTGTGCCGATTTTGCGCGTAAATTGACTTGTGGACCTGAGTTTCAATTTGTGCAATTGAGTTCCTACCAAGGTACTTCGACTACTGGAAAAGTGGTTGAACATTTTGGTCTGCTAGAAGACATGCGCAATCGTCATGTTTTGATTTTGGAAGACATTGTAGATACTGGACTCACCACACGTGGTTTGTTTCAAGCACTGAAATCGAAACATGTCGCTTCGGCTGAAATCGTGACCTTATTTTTTAAATCAGAGGCATTTATAAGTGCTGTTCAACCTAAATATTATGGCATCGATTTGCCCAACGAATTTGTAGTCGGCTATGGCTTAGATTACAATGGTTTGGGTCGCGAATTGCCAGAGCTTTATGTCTTAAACGCATAAATTTGCTTACTTAATTTTTTAATTTCAAATATTTTTCAATGTTAAATTTAGTATTATTCGGACCTCCAGGCGCAGGAAAAGGTACACAGTCAGAACGATTGGTGGAGCGTTATGGCTTGGTACATTTATCAACAGGTGATATTTTTCGTTACAACATCAAAAATGGAACTGATTTGGGTACTTTGGCAAAATCCTACATGGATCAAGGGCATTTGGTTCCTGATGAGGTAACCATTTCCATGCTTGAGGCAGAAGTGAATAAAAATCCTGAAGCCAAAGGTTTTATTTTTGACGGTTTCCCACGAACAACAGCACAAGCAGAAGCTTTGACCAAGTTTTTGGCGTCAAAAGGCACAGAGATTCACCTGATGGTAGCGCTTGCAGTTGAAGAAGATGAATTGGTGAAGCGTTTGTTACTCAGAGGCGAACATTCAGGTCGCGCAGATGACACCGACGAATCTATTATTCGAAATAGAATTCAAGTCTATAACGATCAAACAGCGGTAGTCGCAGATTTCTACGCAGCACAAAATAAATTCAAAAACATCGACGGAATTGGTTCGATTGACGAAATTTCGGAGAGATTGTACGCGGCGATTGGATGATACAGCGTTTAGCCATTGGCTTTTAGCTGTTGGCTTTCGTTAGAATTGAGATTATTAATTTAAATATTCGGCCAAGAGCGATTAGCCAAGAGCTAACAGCTAAGCGCCAACAACCAAATCATGGCATCAAACTTTGTAGATTACGTAAAAATTCACTGTAAATCCGGTTCTGGAGGTGCAGGTTCGCGCCACATGCGTCGTGAGAAATACATCCCAAAAGGTGGTCCAGATGGTGGTGATGGTGGTCGTGGTGGTCACGTAATTTTGCGTGGCAATGAACAGCATTGGACTTTGTTGCATTTGAAATACCGCAAACACATCAAAGCGGGTCACGGTTTTCCAGGTTCAGGCAATCAGAAAACGGGCAAGCAAGGTGAAGATGTTTATGTCGATGTTCCACTGGGCACTGTAATTCGCGATGGTGAAACAGGCGAGTTTATTACAGAAATCACTGAACATGGCGAGGAAAGAATCGTGATGCAAGGCGGTAAAGGTGGTTATGGAAACGTACATTTCAAATCACCAACCAACCAAGCCCCCGATTATGCGCAGCCCGGTGAGGACTTGCGAGAAGGCTGGGTAGTTCTGGAGCTGAAAGTGATGGCTGACGTTGGATTGGTAGGCTTTCCAAACGCTGGAAAAAGTACTTTGCTCGCTGCTGTTTCTGCCGCAAAACCAGAAATTGCCGATTATGCCTTTACGACTTTAACACCAAATCTGGGCATTGTAGATTATCGTGGCGATCGCTCATTTATCATGGCAGACATCCCCGGTATTATTGAGGGCGCGCATGAAGGTAAAGGTTTAGGATTGAGGTTTTTGCGACACATTGAAAGAAATTCTGTGCTCCTTTTCGTGGTGCCAGCCGATGCGCCGAGTATTCGCCAACAATATCAAACTTTGGTGCACGAACTTCAGTCATACAATCCAGAATTGATGGACAAACAGCGACTTTTGGCCATTTCAAAATGCGACATGCTCGATGAACTCATGATGGAACAAATGAAAGCCGATATTCCAGATAATATTCCTTACACATTCATTTCTTCTGTTGCTCAAATCGGGCTTTTAGACTTGAAAGATAAAATTTGGCGTGCCTTAAATTCATGATAGAACAATTAGAAACATACGATCAGGAATTGACCGTTTGGATAAACCAACTCCACAATCCGTTTTTGGATGACGCGATGTGGTTCATCAGTGGTTTGACACCTTTTTTACTCTTGATTTTTATGGCTTATTTGTCTCAATTGTATCGGGTAGGTTTTCCCAGAGCGTTTTTGTTTTTGGGCTTCTTGATTTTAGCAGTTGCCTGTTCAGATTTGCTGAGCGTTCACGGTTTTAAGAACGTTTTTGAGCGCTACCGACCTAGCCACAATTTGGATATTGCCCATTTAATCAAACTGTATGTCCGCGACACTGGTGAGCCATATATGGGAGGTTTGTTCGGTTTTGTTTCTTCTCACGCTGCTAATTTTGCTTCCCTCTCTACTTTTATCTTGTTGTCGCTGAGACCGAAATGGCCCATGGTTGCATTGGTCGTTTTATTGCACCTCTTGGTCATCTACAGTCGGGTGTATTTGGGCGTGCACTATGTAGCAGATGTTGCTGTTGGAACTTTGTTGGGTGTTGCATGTGGATGGGTGATTTTTAAGTTATACAAAAAAGTAGTTGCTGCTTTCCCAAATTTGTAATCCTAATTAGCTATTTTTGTCAATACGTCCGCTAAAGACTTAAACATGCTCGAACGAATCAAAATAGAAGGTTATAAATCAATTAAATCATTAGATATCGCTTTGATGCCTATAAATGTGTTGATTGGTTCAAACGGCGTTGGAAAAAGTAATTTTGTTTCGTTTTTCAAATTGGTGAACAAAATTTATGAGCAGCGTTTGCAACAGTATGCTTTGCAGCAGGGCGCTGACAATCTATTGCATTTTGGAAGAAAAAATACTGAACGAATCATCGGTTTATTGGATTTTAAGGAAAATATATACAGTTTTAGTGTAATTGCTGATAATCATCAAGGTGTATTTATTGAGCACGAGTCGAATGTTGTTCCAAAAGATATAATTCTCGAAAATAATGCGGCGTATAATCAAAAAGAAAGCAAGATTAGAAATCAGGTAAATACTGAAGATGCAAGTTTGTCTAAACATCTTGACAGCTACAAAATCTACCATTTTCACGACACGAGTGAAACAGCTCCCTTAAGAACACGAGCTCAAGTTAATGACAATTACAAATTGCGTGAAAACGGCAGTAATTTACCTGCGTATTTGTATTTCTTGAAACTCAAACATCCGAAGAATTACAAGAGAATTGAGTGCATCGTTCAGTCTATTATACCTGAATTTGATAGATTTGAATTGCAGCCTATGGCACTTGATGAAAATCTTATTGAATTGAATTGGAGTGAGCTCAATCAGCCAGAACATTATTTCAATGCAACACATTTGTCAGATGGCAGTTTACGCTTCATTGCCTTAGTAACACTGCTCGAACAACCCATTTTACCAAAAGTGATTATCATTGATGAACCTGAATTGGGTCTGCATCCCGTGGCAATTGAAAAGTTAGCGGCATTAATAAAGTCTGTTGCTGCACGAGGCTGTCAAATGATTGTTTCAACTCAATCTGTTAATTTGCTTAACCATTTTGACGCAGAGGACATCATTACCGTGGACCGAGTAGCTGGGCAATCTGTTTTTTCTCGCTTGAATTCAGAATCTCTAAGTGAATGGCTGAAAGACTATTCTCTTGGTGAGTTATGGACGAAAAGTTTAATAAAAGGTCAGCCCTAATGAAGCGCATATTGATTATTGTTGAAGGCCATTCAGAAAAGGAGTTCGTGGACAAAGTATTGACGCCCTATTTTTTTTCACGCGATATTCAAAGGGTTGATTGCTTTAAAATCAAGCATACGAGAGGCGGCTTAACCAAATACGACCATCTGAAGAAAGATTTGATACATTCAGTTCACGAAAGCGAAGTCATTATTTCAACGCTTATAGACTTTTATGCGTTACCTGCTGATTTTCCAAAATATTCAGAAATCATTGGACTTAAAGATAAATTAGAGGTGGTTCAAAAGTTGGAGAACGCGATTGTCGATGACATTTCTGATATTTTTGGTGATGTTTCGAATAAATTATTTCCATATATCCAACTTCATGAATTTGAGGCTTTTGTATTTGCGGCAAATCGCACATTGTTTGATTTTTATGCTGAAAATGAAGCAGATTTCGCTGCCATACAAAAAATTGTTACTGATTATCCAAATCCCGAAGACATCAATCAAGGAAAATCGACAGCTCCATCAAAAAGATTGCATCAACTAATACCAGGATACAGCAAAGTAAACCATGGCGTTGCAATTGTTCAAAACGCAGGTATTGATGTACTATTCCAAAAATGTACAAGATTCAAGACTTGGGTTGAGATGTTAATTGAAAACGCCAAATCCAACTAATCCATGATCATCGAAATCAACGACAAACTTGTATCCACCGAAGTTTTTGACCGCAAATTCATCTGCGACCTGAAAAGCTGCAAAGGCGCCTGCTGTGTGGAAGGTGACGCAGGAGCTCCAGTAACTCCAGAGGAAATTGAAGAAATTCGCCAATCATTGGAAGGCATCAAACCATTTATGCGCCCAGAAGGCATTGCAGCCATTGAGAAAGATGGTCTTTCCTACAAAGATGATTTCTATGAAGATGTGGTGACTTTGGTTGATGGAGGCGCCTGTTCTTTCGTTTATTTCGATGAAAAAGGTACAGCTTTATGCGCTATTGAAAAGGCCCACAAAGAAGGGAAATCCAGCATCAAAAAACCACTTTCTTGTCATTTGTATCCCATCAGAATCACCAAGAGCAAGATGTTTCAAATGGTGAACTACCACGAATGGGATATATGTGGCGCAGCTTGTGTGTTAGGCGAAACTGTTGGGATGCCCGTTTACAAATTCCTGAAAGACCCCCTCATTCGCGCGTATGGCGAGGAGTTTTATAAGGAGTTGGAAGAGGCGGAAAAGTTGTGGCGACATTCGAACTAGATTTTCAATATATCGTACTTATTTTGGACCTTCATAAACAGAATACTTCCTTTTGTTGTTCACACACTTGAATTCCGTAATTTTGCACTTCAATTTTCACCCATGTTCGCACCCAAAAAGAAAAAAGACAACGACAAACCCAAACTTACCAAGGAATCTTATCAGCGCGCTAAAGGGATTTTTGCTTACATGAAACCCTATCGCAGCACATTTGCCATTGGTTGGTTCTTTTTGATTTTTTCATCTTCGGTTGGATTGATTTTCCCATACATCTTGGGTCAATTGTTGGGCGCTCCTGTACAAGATGACGCTTCGATGGGGTCCAGTTTTGTGGATGCCATCACCTTCAACAACATCAACCAAATTGCGGTGGCGCTTTTTGTATTGTTTGGCTTGCAGTCGTTTTTCTCGTTTTTCAGAATTGTGCTTTTCACAAAAGTTACGGAAAACACTTTGCGCGATTTGCGTTATTCGGCTTTCGACCGTTTGCTACACATGCCTCTGGATTTTTTCAATCGCAACAAAGTAGGGGAGTTGACCAGTCGAATCACAGGTGATTTAAACCTGATTCAAGAGACGCTTAAAACTACCGTTGCTGAGTTTTTCCGTCAAATTGTGACGATTTTCGGGGGGATAATTTGGTTGTTTTTCTTGTCGTGGAAATTGGCGCTCATCATGTTGGCAACCGTTCCTGTGATGTCTATTATCGCGGTGATTTTCGGTCGATTTATCCGAAGACTTTCTAAAGAAGCTCAGGAAACTACGGCTACATCCAATGCTGTTTTGGAAGAAAGTTTGACCGGAATCAACAACGTGAAGTCATTTACGAATGAAATTTTGGAGTTGACCCGCTACAAAAAAGCCATCGAGGAAATCCGCAGAATAAACATCAAATCTGGGAATTGGCGCGGTGTTTTTGTTTCGTTCATCTTCTTGTTTTTGTTTGGCGCTATCGTGTTTATCATTTGGCAAGGCGTGACGATGGTTCAAAATGGCTCGCTCAGTTTGACACAATTCAACGCCTTCCTGATTTTTACAGTGATGTTGGGTGCATCTGTAGGTTCTCTTCCAGAATTGTATGCCTCCATCCAAAAAGCAGTTGGGGCAACGGAGCGTTTGATGCAGCTCATTCAAGAAGATTCCGAGCGGGAATTGTATCATGGAAAATTGACACCAGAAATTACAGGCGCCATTACTTTCGAAAATGTGCATTTTTCTTATCCGCAACGCAAGGATATTGAGGTTTTACGCGGTTTTAATCTATCCATACAACAAGGTCAGACTGTTGCTTTGGTTGGACACAGTGGCGTCGGAAAATCAACTTTGGCATCGTTAATTTTACATTATTATGAGACTGAAAGCGGTGCCATTCAATTTGATGGTCACAACATTTCAGATATCGAAGTGAAACACTTGCGTTCTCAAATGGCTATTGTGCCGCAAGAATTGATTCTCTTTTCGGGAACTATCCTCGAAAATATTGCCTACGGTAAGCCCGGCGCATCTCAGGAAGAAATTGAAGAGGCAGCGCGCAAGGCCTTTGCTCTTGATTTTATCAATGGTTTCCCAGAAAAATTTGAAACCCAAGTGGGAGATCGAGGCATTCAGCTTTCTGGTGGACAAAAACAGCGCATCGCCATTGCACGAGCTATTTTGCGCAATCCAAAAATCTTGATTCTAGATGAAGCCACATCAGCATTGGATTCTGAATCAGAAAAATTGGTGCAAATGGCTCTTGAGGAATTGATGCGCAACCGAACGTCTGTTGTTATTGCACACCGTTTGAGCACCATCAGAAAAGCCGATAAAATCGTGGTAATGGAAAAAGGTGTGGCTATTGAAGAAGGTACACATGAAACACTAATTGCCAAAGAAAACGGTGTTTATGCCAATTTGATGGAAACACAGCAGTTGGGGTAGTTGAATAAACTTTTATCGATAAATCCCATATTCTCCACTCAAACTCATGATGATTTTGTGATAAATTACCGAAAAGACGTTGGAGTTTTTTGATTTTTCTAAAATTTGTCCAATGAAAGCATCGTCAACTCAAATTTTCATCGTACTCACAGCACTTGTTTTAACGGCGCTAAACTTCATGTTTTTAGGTGCTCTGTGGCAATATTTCATGATTTACACCTTCGATTTGTGGTACAAAATCTTTAATATCTATCCCATTTTTGAGCAAACGATGACCGAGATATTTATCATCAATCTTTTTCCAATTGTTGTTGCTGTATTCTTTTTGAAATGGAGGGTCAAAAGCATTTTGGAAGTGATGATTTCGTTTTGCTACGCATATATGGCTGTATTTGTTGCTACGTTTTTGGGGAGTGTGTTTTCTTTTTTTCTATTTGGAAGAAGAGGAATTGACCCACTTTTGCCTGATGAATTGAGAACAGCGCCAATTCCGTTTTATTGGTTGGTGTTTGTAGCTCTTGGAATTGTTGTTTTTCTAATGCTTATAAAAAGAAAAGTCAAAACTCGTAATATTGATGCATAAAAAAACCGCTCCAAATAGAGCGGTTTTCCAAATTTATACTTCTGGGTTTATTTCGTCAGGGCCAATTTAACGGCAGCAACTAAATCTACTACTTTACCAGATTTACAAAGTGTTGCAAAATCTACTTTACGTTCTGTACCTGGTTTTACGTGCATGGTGCCTGCGTAGCTTTTTCCGCTTTCCAAAATGATATCCTTAATTTGTCGCATGCTTAAGTTTGGAAAATAGGACTTCAAAAATGCCGCAACACCAGCCACCATTGGTGCAGCCATTGAGGTACCTTGTAAGGTTTCGTATTTGCCTTCAGGAACCGTATTGTAAATTTCCAAACCTGGCGCAAAAATATCTACTCCATTTTGACCATAGTTTGAAAACGCCGCAGCCAACTCACCTTTTTTCGCATAACGCGTAGACGCTCCAATAGTCAACAACATCCTGTTTTCTTCTGTTTGGAAATCGTATTTCACCGCAGGGAAATTAGGTTCTTTGTCGATATCTTTTCCATCGTTACCAGCAGCATGAATCAAGAGCACGTCGTTTTTCTCGGCATACTTCATGGCTTCGTACACCTCTTTTTGATGCGGAGAAAATGCTTTTCCGAATGACATGTTGATCACTTTCGCACCATTGTCAACGGCATAACGAATAGCCATTGCGATGTCTTTATCGTACTCATCGCCATCTGGAACTGCGCGCAATGACATCAATTGAACGTTGGCGCAAACACCATCGCCACCCAATTTGTTGCCACGAACAGCGCCAATAATTCCACCTACGTGTGTGCCGTGTAAAGCATCTGGACCCTTAACGTTGTTGTTTCCATAGCTGCGGTCGTTGAAGTCATTTTCATCATCGCCAATAATATCAGCACGGCCTGTAAACTCCAAGTTGTAATGATATTTCAATGAGTTTTCATAGTAATCATATCCTTCCTGAATCTGCTCCATAAACGTTGGGTCTTCCATTTTCATGATGGCAATGCGCTTGAATTGCTCCATTTGACGGTCTTCAGGCTTCCATTTTTTCAAGTCCTTCAAAGTGTAGTCTTTTTTGCCCAATTGTTCGGCAATCATGATATCTAAAGATGGTAGAATGTCATTTTTGAAAGCTTTCATCTGAGCGAAATTTGCTTCAGCATCTTTGCGCTTTTTCTCATATTCTTTCTTAACCATTTTGAAAATGGCATAATCAGGACGCCCCTTCACGTCATCTTCTGGTAAAGACTCGAAAATTGGCTTCAATTTGGCATAAATACGGGTTACTTCCAAAGTGGTTTCGTTGAGGTTTTCACCATTTTTATTTCCTAAAAAGTTCCAACCGTTAATGTCGTCGATGTAGCCATTGTTGTCGTCGTCGATACCATTACCAGGGATTTCTTTGGTATTGATCCAAATTTGTCCTTTCAAATCGGGGTGCTCAGTGTCTATTCCTGAGTCGATTACTGCGACAACAACCGGAGTGGATTTGCGACCTTGAACCAATTTATAGGCGGCTTCGGTGTTCATCCCAGGAATTTTCCCGTTGTACCAATTTAAAACGCCCTTTGGTAATTTGTCCTGGGCAAATGTGTTGAACGAAAAGGTCAGTAACGCCAACAGCAAGATAGATTTTCCAAAAATTCTTTTCATGTTATATTTTGATTTTAGTTGCAAATATGCGAAACAATAGACATTTTCTATGCCATTTTTTGATTGATGGACGAAAACACCTAATTTTACCTACAATATTCTGATAAATGGACACCATGAAGCGATGCGTTACCACATTTGTTTTGTTTTCTTTTGCGTTTTTATCGTCATGCTCGTGGTTGCACGGACAAGAGTCGGGATTTTTTGCGCCATCTGGTGAAAGTTATGGTACCTACGCTGTACAGTTTCATCCCGAAGCGATAATTCCTGAATCCGTTGTGGTGAAATATACCGCACAAGGTTGGTCATATGTAATTGCTGACCGACAAGAATTGTATCGTTTGATTGATGCTCGTGTGGTGCAACGCATTTATATTGAACCCATTGGCCAACAAACCATGAATGACAGTTCACGATTTACGCACTTTGTTAATGAGATTCATACGGGTCAGGACATGGATTTTAGCTTTACGGGGAATGGTGTGATTATAGGTTATGTGGATACAGGCTTGGATTATAATCATTTGGATTTTAAGGACAGTTTGGGGAATACCCGTGTGCTTAGATATTGGGATCAAACGGCGCCTGTAAATTTTCGTACACCCGATAAATATGGATACGGTCAGGCTTTCACAAACGATGACATCAACGCAGGAATCAACCCGAGTTATGCCAATGGCAGTCATGGAACCACGGTGGCAGGATCAGGTTCTGGTAATGCATTATCCAATGGAAGACAAAAAGGGATGGCTCCAGAATCGAGTATCGTTGTTGTAAAGAATAATTTCAACGCGCCATCTTGGACGCTTACTGTAGCCGAGGCAGTTGATTATATTTTCTGTGTTGCTGATACTTTTAACATGCCGGCTGTCGTAAATTTGAGCTTGGGCACGTATTTGGGAAGTCACGACGGTCGCGACCCCGCTGCTTTGTACATAGATAGCTTGTTGAATGACAAAGAGGGTAGAATTGTGGTTTGTTCGGCTGGCAATTCGGGTTCGTGGGCGCCTTATCATGTGCAGAAACAACTGAGTGCAGACACCAATTTTGTATGGATGATTCCCAATGCTTCTTTGGCCTATGGCGCTCCAGGTGTTTATATGGATTTATGGGCCAATGTGGATGATATTGGCGGGATGAACTTTGCCTTTGGTGCTGATGCTCCAGGACCTGTGTACCGAGGAAACACAAATTATCGGCAGGTAGATTTTAATGAGCCAAATGTGCAATATGACACCATTTGGGGTACGAATGGCGCTATTGGATATGTTTTGTTTATAGAGCAAGTTATAGGCCCAAATTACAATCTACAAGCCATAGTTTACACGGATAGTTTGCTTTATCGCATCCGTTTTTTGGCTACTGGAAGCGGAAAAATTGATATGTGGAGCAGCACACAAATTGATGGAAGTAATTTTTCAACGCTTATTCCAAATGTGATGGATTACCCTGAATTTGTGAATTTCATAATGCCTGATCTTGAGCAAAGCATCGTTAGTTCATGGGCTTGTTCTGAGCAGGTTATAACGGTTGGAAACATCCAAAATCGAAAAAATTATATAGCATCCAACAACACAATATTTCCCACTAACGGAGGTTTAGTGCCTTCTGGAATTTTGGTGGCGAATTCATCAAAAGGACCCAATCGTTTGGGAGCAATCAAACCAGATATTGTTGCAAGTGGTGATATGTCGCTTTCCGCACGTGTTTTGAATGTGAGCTATGCGGCATCGCAGTTGGATATTGGGTCGATGCATGTGCGCAATGGCGGAACTTCTATGGCAAGTCCAGTTGTTGCAGGTATTGCTGGATTGTATTTGGAAAAATGTCCACTTTCTTCTTGGTCTGATTTTAAAGTACATTTGTTGGCTGCTGCGTTTACAGATAATTTCACAGGACCCAATTTGCCAGATAATGCATACGGTTACGGCAAAGCACACGGGTTGAACACCTTACTTCAAACCGAATTTTCACCGCAAATTATGGGTTCGGTTTTGTATTGTCCCAATGAAACTATCTTGGAAGTTGTAAACGATAGTTTTCTGCTGCTGGTTTGGAACACTGGCGACACCACCTTCAATTTGGAATTGGATTCGGCAGGCACATATTCAGCTACAATCACCAATCAACAGGGATGCCGAAATATAAGCAATGCCCTTGATGTTTTTGCGGATACCCTTGCACCAGAAGGAATAGCTCCTCAATCCCTCGTGGTTTCTTGTATTGATGAACTTCCAACACCAGACTCTGATTTGGTGAGTAATTTATCTGACAATTGTAGTGCAATTTCAGTATTTCACCTAACCGATTCTTTGCAAGGTACAGGCTGTGAAACCTTTGTAAATAGGACTTATCGACTCATTGATTTAAGTGGGAACACCACTGATTTGATACAGCAAATTTATATCGTGGACGATGTGCCTCCTTTTGGTCTCGCTCCTTCACCGGTGACTGTTTCTTGCGTTGATCTACTTCCTGAAATTGATGTAAACGCTTTAACTGATTTGTCCGACAACTGCTCGACTGTAGAAGTCGTTCACCTGCAAGATGTTTTTGGAACGGAACCATGTCCGCAAACAGTAACCCGCACATATCGAATTTTTGATGCTTGCGGGAATTTCTATGATGCCAATCAAATCATCACAATTTTGGATACTATTCCGCCTTATGGTTCGGTTTTGGATACCACTCTTGTCCCTTGTATGGCTGCTATTCCTGAACCCGACGTGAATGTGGTTCAAAATTTTGGCGACAATTGTCTTTTTGAAAGCATTTCGTTTTTAAATGATTGGGTTGATGTCAATGACCCGAATCTTATTTATCGCACATTTATGTTGTCAGATGCTTGTGGGAATATTGCTGAGCTTGTTGAAGTATTATTGCTGACAAACACCTTCCCAGCACCTTCTTTGGTGTCTTTTGATGGACAGTTTTTAACGGCATCCGTGAATCTCAATTATCAATGGTATTTAAACGGTGAATTGTTGCCTGGTGCCATTGAGTCGAGTTTTATCCCTTCGAATGGAGGCAATTATAGCGTGGCTGTTGTTGATTCATTTGGTTGCCAAGCCATGTCTGAGAACTTTTTTGTGAGCCTGGTCGGAATTTTCCAAGATTCTGAAAATGAAGTTTTTGTGTATCCAAATCCTACAAATGGTTCGCTCATGTTTCAGTTTGTTGGGCAGGAATTGTATATACAGCTTACAGATTTGGCAGGCAATTTGATTATGGAGCGTGTCATTGCTCCCAACGATTCATTGGATTTATTCGTCTTAGCCTCTGGTATCTATTTTGTGAATTTTGGTGCGGGTTCTGCTATAAAACCGATAAAAATCGTAAAGAATTGATGCTTTGACTTGAATTGTACTATTTTTGCCCCACTTTTAAACAAGATTAACCATTTATGAACTTATCAGGAATCATTGCTGTCTCAGGGAAACCCGGACTTTTTAACGTAGTTGCTCAAGGCAATCAATCAATTATTGTTGAATCACTATTGGACAAAAAGCGTTTGGCAGTGCATGCGAGCAATAAAATCTCTGCATTGGAAGATATCAGTATTTACACGTACGAAGAAGATGTTCCATTGTCCAAGGTTTACCGCAGTATTTATGATAAAGAAAGTGGTGGACAATGCGTTTCTCACAAGGCCTCAGAAACCGAATTAAGAGCTTATTTAGATGAGGTTTTGCCTGGTTATGACCGTGAGCGTGTTTACCTATCCGACATCAAAAAATTGTTCAATTGGTATAATCTTTTGCAGACTAACGATTTGCTGAAATTGGCAGAGGAAGAGGTTCAAGAAGAAGCGACAGCAGAAGAAAAGCCAAAGAAAAAGGCACCCGCTAAAGATAAAGTAGCGCCAAAGGTATCAGCCGCTCCAAAAGCATCACCAAAGGCATCTGCTTCCAAGGCTCCTGCTAAAAAGGCGCCGGTGCAAAGAAAAAGTAGTTAATAATAATTCACATAGTTTTGAGAACGCGGCTGTCTTTGTTGATGGCCGCGTTTTTGTTTGCCAACTGCCCACAAGCTGCATCAATGTCTTTCCCTCGACTTCTGCGCACGTTGACAACCAAGTTTCGTTCTTCTAAAAAGGCTGCAAATCTGTTTACTTTTTCTTCGTCCGCTTGTTGGAATTCTCCGTCGTCGATGGGGTTGTATTCAATGATGTTGATTTTACAGGGCACATGTTTACAGAACTTGGCCAATTCAGCTGCGTCTTCTATACCATCGTTGAAATCGCGGAATATGATGTATTCGTAAGTGACGCGTGAACCTGTTTTTTCATGGAAATAAACCAAAGCTTCTGCCAAGGACTCGAGGTTGTTGCTCTCGTTAATTTCCATGATTTTGTTGCGCTTTTCGTCGTTCGCGGCGTGAAGTGACAATGCCAAGTTGAATTTCACTTCGTCGTCGCCCAACTTTTTAATCATCTTGGCTATACCAGCAGTGGAAATCGTAATGCGTTTTGGTGACATACCTAGTCCTTTTTCAGAGGTGATAATCTCAACGGAACGCAATACATTTTTATAATTCAACAAAGGCTCTCCCATTCCCATATAAACTATATTCGACAATGGAATGTGATACTGCTTTTCGGCCAAATTGTTCAAATAAACTACTTGATCTACAATTTCTCCAGCACTTAGATTTTTCAAAAGTTTCAAACGACCAGTTGCGCAAAAGGCACAAGCCAAACTGCATCCCACTTGCGAGGATATACAGGCGGTCATGCGCGAAGTAGTAGGAATCAATACACCTTCCATCACTTGTTTCACATCGTGGGTGGTAAAAGCGCATTTGATAGTCTTATCGGAACTGATTTGTTGGTCGTCTAAGGCAATTTTATCAATGAAGAACTGCTCTTCCAAGCGCTGACGAAAGTCTTTTCCCAAATTGGTCATTTCCTCAAAAGTGCTCGCGTCTTTTTGCCAAAGCCATTCAAAAATCTGTTGTGCGCGGAATTTCTTTTCGCCCATAGACAAAAAGTTCTCTTGAAGTTCGTCAAGCGACAAATCTCGAATAGATATTTTTTTATTCGAAGCCAATACTAATTCTTATTGCGTTTATTCTATTCAAAACTTCTAACAATATCCCAAAGTGAAATTTGAAATAGTTGGAGCATATAAAACAATCTCTAATTTCAAATCTTGAATTTATTAGCCTCCTAATCATTCAACTTCAACACTGCCAAGAAAGCTTCTTGAGGCACTTCTACGCGACCAACTTGGCGCATACGTTTTTTACCTTCTTTCTGCTTTTCCAAAAGTTTACGCTTACGGGTGATGTCACCACCATAACATTTCGCTGTTACGTCTTTTCTCAAAGCTTTGATGGTTTCACGGGCAATAACTTTAGCACCAATTGCGGCCTGAATTGGAATTTCAAATTGTTGGCGTGGAATCAATTCTTTCAATTTCACACAGATTCTTTTTCCTAAACTAAAGGCGTTGCTTCGGTGCACCAATGCTGATAAGGCATCCACTTGTTCTGCATTCAACAACACATCCATTTTGATGAGGTCGGATTGACGGTAACCAATCTGGAAATAATCAAACGAGGCATAACCTTTGGAAACGGTTTTTAAACGGTCGTAAAAGTCAAAAACGATTTCCGCCAATGGCATCTCAAACGTCAATTCAACGCGATCTTGGGTCAAATAAACTTGGTTGCGCAATTCGCCGCGTTTTTCGATACACAAGGTCATAATAGCACCCGTATATTCAGATTTTGTAATGATTTGAGCTTTGATGTATGGCTCTTCAATTCTTTCCAATGTCCCAGGATCAGGCAAGTCAGAAGGGTTGTTTACCAACATCAATTTTTCTGGATTTTTTCTGGTGTACGCGTAATAAGAAACGTTCGGTACGGTTGTAATTACCGTCATATTGAACTCTCGCTCCAATCTTTCTTGGATAATTTCTAAGTGCAACATGCCCAAAAATCCACAACGGAAACCAAAGCCTAATGCAGCAGATGATTCTGGTTCAAATACCAATGATGAGTCGTTCAACTGCAATTTTTCCATCGAGTATCGCAATTCTTCATAGTCCTCAGTATCAACTGGATAAATTCCTGCAAAAACCATGGGCTTCACATCCTCAAAGCCTTGAATAGATTCGCTACATGGATTGGCAACCGTAGTTATGGTGTCACCAACTTTAATCTCGTTGGCTTTTTTAATTCCTGAAATGATATATCCCACATCGCCTGCAGAAACTGATTTTTTGGGAACCAAGTCCATTTTCAAAATACCAATTTCATCAGCGTTGTAAGCCAAACCTGTATTGAAGAATTTCACGCGTTCGCCTTTGTTCAAGGTGCCATTCATGATGCGATAGTAAGCAATTACCCCGCGGAATGAGTTAAAAACCGAATCAAAAATCATGGCTTGAAGCGGTGCGTTTGGATCGCCTTTTGGTGCCGGAATTCGGTTTATAACAGCCTCTAAAATTTTATCTACGCCCAATCCAGTTTTTCCAGATGCAGGTATAATATCTTCGAGTTTGCAGCCAATGAGTTCCACAATTTGGTCGGAAACTTCTTCAGGCATCGCACCTGGCAAGTCCATCTTGTTCAAAACAGGAATAATTTCCAAATCATGCTCCAAGGCCAAATATAAATTTGAAATGGTCTGTGCCTCAATGCCTTGTGCAGCATCTACAATCAACAAGGCTCCTTCGCAAGCGGCAATAGAACGGGAAACTTCGTAAGAAAAATCTACGTGACCCGGTGTGTCAATCAAGTTGAGTACGTAATCTTCGCCTTCAAACTTATAATTCATCTGAATCGCGTGACTCTTGATGGTAATCCCACGTTCGCGTTCCAAATCCATATCATCAAGCGCTTGGGCTTGCATGTCGCGGTCTGAAATGGTGCCAGTCGTTTGCAACAATCTGTCGGCCAAAGTACTTTTACCGTGGTCGATGTGCGCGATAATACAGAAATTTCTGATATTTTTCATAGGGTGCAAAATTACGCTTTTATTGGATTGGTGAATCAGCAGAAATAATTTAACAACAACCAATTTTTGGACTCTGTCAGACTAACCAACCGCCAACTGCTAACCACCTCCCGATACCGATATCTATCAGTATCGGGAGCCAATAACTTACCTCACCACAAACCTCACCGTTTCCCTTGTCCTCTGTTCCAGCAAGATTTCTCGACCAGCGGTCAATTCATCAATGATTGCTGAGTTGTAGTGCCGAATGGTGATGAGTTCAACGTTTTCATTGTAACGCACAGCATAAGAACTTTGAAATGCCTCTAATACTTCTGATTCTTGAAATTGCTTCTCGTCAAACAAGGCGGAAAAGTTCACCGCAGAGTTTTGCATGATGTTGATTTTCATGTCGAGTTGGTCGTATTTGTTGAAAATTTCTGCCAGATTTTTTTCTGCTATAAAGGAGAAATTTTTCGTGGATAATGAAACCAAAACTTGTTTGTCCTTGATGATGTAACAGGGTTTTGTGTTGAAAGCATCCTTTTTTATTGCTGTTCCCGGAAGAGAAGGATCCAAAAAGGATTTCACGTACAATGGAATTTCTTTATTCTGTAAGGGTTGAATCGTTTTCGGATGAATCACCGACGCTCCGTAATAGGACAATTCAATCGCATCTTTGTAGGAAATGGCGTCTAGTTTTTGCGCATTGGGGAATTTTTTAGGATCTGCATTGTACATTCCTTCCACATCTTTCCAAATGGTCAAACTTTCTCCGTTCAGGCAATAGGCGAAAATGGCTCCGCTGTAGTCTGAACCTTCTCGGCCAAGCGTGGTCGTACTGCCTTTCATGTTGCTTCCAATAAATCCTTGGGTAACAATGATGTTGTACATACGAAATGCCACCGTACAAGCTTCTTGAATTTTGGTTTCAGTGAGCGACATATCAACGGTTGCAGCCCGAAATTTATCATTGGTAATCACCACTTTCGAGGCATCTAACCAAGCACTTTTAACGCCAGATTTTTCGAGATGAGCCTCTACAATTCGAGTCGAGAGCAATTCGCCATAAGCCACCATTTTGTCGTAGAAGACATTGTGCTCAAGGGATTTATATTGCATAAACATGCGATTGATTTCTGAAAAATAATTGTGCAACTGTAGATTGAGCATTTCGTTTTTTTCTGGGAACAGTTGCTCAACAATTTGATTGTGATAGTCGTCTAATTCCTTGAAATGCTGGTCAAAAAGTGATTTATTTTGATTGGCACATGCTGCTATGATGGCTTCGAGTTTGTTGGTTGTTTTGCCCATCGCTGAAACAATAATCACCAACTTTTTTGTGGCAAAAGATTGAACAATGGTCGTTACGTTTTTTACTGCATCGGCATCCTTTACAGATGCGCCACCAAATTTGAAAACCTGCATATGAGAAATGTATTACACGGCAAAGTTAAACGAATTGCACAAAAAAGGCTGCCCAAAATTGAGCAGCCTTCTAAGAATATTTAATAGTTCGAATTATTGTTTCACAACTTGGATGATGTTTTTCCCAGTATCGGAAACAATAGTCACAAAATAAACACCAGATTGTAGGTCAGTCATTTTGATTTCGAAAGTTGAGTTTGTTTCAAACAATCTTTCTTCAACAGAAATAACAGATCCTTTGGCATCTACCAAGTAAACTTTTGCGTTGATGTTTTCACCAGCATAGCTCAAGAAAACAACATCAGCCGTTGGGTTAGGATACAATTCGAATCCTGCGATTTCGTTTTCAGTCAATCCAACACAGTTCAACAGTGTTACCTCTGCGTATGAAGTATCAGCAGGACAAACACCATTTGAAGTGATGTAGTAGTAATTGTAAATTCCTGACAATTGGCCATTTACTTGAATCAAGTTTGATGGTAACGGTTCGCCAGCAGGATTATACCATTGGCCATCCATATCAACAAGACCATCAAGACCTTCATACAAACTGATGAAACCATTGTTACAGTTGGTTAAGAAACCGCTCTCACCAGCAGAAGATGGAGGAAACACATGAATTGTAGCTACGGTAGTGTCTGAAGTACAAGGCGTTACAACTATATAATATGCTTCGTAAGTTCCATCAGGCAACTGACCAACATTTAAAATAGATTCGTCAGTTAAAACCCCTGGATTTTCTGGGAAGAACCAAGCACCACGGTCAGAGTTTAATGTAACAACAGTATTCAAATCAATTGAACCAGTCAAACGACACACGTCAGCTTCGCCATCAATACCTGGAGTAGGGAAACATGGGTAGCAATCGATTGTGCCTTCAAATCCTGCAAATTGTACTGAGAAATCAGATAGGAAATTGAATGTCAAACATGCTCCAGCGCCAGAAGAAACAAATGGACCAGGAATTACACCATTTGGCCAATTCAAAGGACCATTACCCCACCATGCACCAGGTTGTACCATTGGACCATTACCAGTTGGGTTACCACTTGAAATCAAAGGATCAGAAGTACTGTTGCCATCATAAATATAGAATCCATCCCAGTTTGCCTCAGTTTGGAATAAAGTGAACGTTACTTCAACATAGTCTCCAGCATCAAATGGACAGATAACATGCAAGTCATTTGAACTTGCTGCATAAGGACCAGTCAATCCACCATTATCGAAGAATCCACCACCACAACCAAACTCGGTAGCCTCTGTTACTGGACCAGTCCAGTCAGCATTTTCACCACACGCAGATTGAACGTAGAAATCATAAACAGTACCAGGCGTTAAACCAGTAACTTCTGCAGGGTTTGTTGTAACGTTCACAGAAGTACCAGTGCCAGGCGTAAATCCTACTGGACCATATTCTATTGTCCATTCTGTTTCGTCGCCCGGTGTTGTCCAAGCCAATTCAATTGCTAAAGCGCTAATTGTTGTTGCGGTAAGATCAGTAAGTGGTCCAGGCTGACCAACAACAATTGTAATAGGTCCACTTTGTGCAGTTGTTGCATCTTGAATGATCACTGTGTGCGTTCCTGCAGGTAAATTCGTAGGAATAGCACCATAAGCACCTCCGTTTACAGAGTAAGTGAATGGATCCGTACCACAATTAACTGTACCCAAAGTAAATGAGCCAGCTAAACCACCATTACATGTATTGTCAACTGGAATTAGTTCAGCATCTACTGGTACTACGTTTACAGTTACAAGTGTTCTTTGAGCGCTTTCACATGCGCCTAGAATGTTGGTAGCATAAAATTGATATGAACCTGGTGCTGCAATTGGTAATACCGATGTGCCAAGAGCGTTAATTGTAGCTGTGTTTCCTAAAAAGTTACCGCCCGATGAAGCTGAGTACCAAAGTATATCATCACCACCAATTTGACAACCAAATGGGCTAATCACAGTTGTGCCACCAGCAGGTGCCACACCACTGAATACAGTTTGTCCGTCAACACTAACTACATAATTTGCAGGATCCCATTGAGAAGTAATAGTTAAAGTGTAAGGGCTTTCAGTTGCTTCTGCTATGATTTGCGTGTCATTGTAACCGTTACCATAAGGTCCGCCGCTCAAAACAACTTGACCTAAAGAGTTTGTAACGGTCCATGTTGTACCATCTCCCCAACCAGCGTTGAATATGTTAATAGAAATTGGACAACTTGGTGGCAATTCTACAACTGAAATGTTCATTGGACTTTCATTTGGACAGAAGTTGAACACCGCTGGGTCTGCAATTACATTTGGTGGAACGTTGTCCTGTACCGTCACAGTAGATTGTGAAGTTGGAGACCAACATTGGGAAACCGTATTGTATGCAGCCGCATAAACAGTGCTCGTGCCAACAGTTGAAACAAACAAAGGAGTTGAAGTAGGAGAAGACTGTGAAGTTCCATTCTCAACTGTTTGCCAGTAATAAACTACATTAGCTGGAGGCGCAGGCATCGTTACCTCAGTACCAGGAATACATGCTGGGTTTTGAGCAGCTGAAGGCGCTGCTGGTGTTGCTTCTAACGGGAAGTTAGTAATAGTTATAGATGATGGGTCTGACCATGAATTTATATTCGAGTCGAACGCACGAGCATAATAAGTTCCATTGGTGAACACTGTCCAAGGTGATGCTCCAGGGTTTGACATACTCACACCGTCTGGTGCAGTTTGCCAATACCATGTAGTGTTTGGCCCAGGTGCGCCAGGAAGAGTGAGTACTGCACCTCCACTACAAGTTGGTATTCCAGCCGCTTGAACTGGTGCTGGTGGAACGGGTACTGGAGAACAAATAATTGGTCCAACTGTAGTTGTTTGGCCACCAGGAGCTAATCCACTGAACACAACGTCACCATCCAATGAAATGGAATAGTTAGGGTTGTTATCACTAAAATTCGAAATTACTGTGAAAGTATAGTTACCCGCTGATGCAAGAGGTAGGGTTTGAGTAGCATTGTAACCGTTTCCGTATGGACCACCGCTCAATACAATGTTTCCACCCGCATCTGTTAATGTCCAAGTTGTACCATCACCCCAGCTTGCACTAAATACATTCACTGAGATTTCACAAGCAAGAGGCACTAAAGCACAGTCAACTGGACCTACGGCTTGTGTAGTTCCACCAGCCACAGTACCAGAATATAATACACTAGCTCCAGATACTACACTGTAGTCAGGTTCGTTGTTAGGCGCTCCTGAAACAATAGTATAGGTGTATGGACCGTTGTTCGCTCCTACAATTGTTTGTGAGTCGTTGTAGCCATTAATCAGGTATGGGCCACCTGACAATACAATTGTACCAACATTGTCTGTTACTGTCCAAGTTGTAGCACTACCATCACCATTCGTTCCACATGTATAATGTCTGAATGTGTAATCGAAAGTAGGGAATGGCGAGAAACCTGCGTTTGCATAAAGTTGACCCCCTGCATATGGATTAGCTGTAGAACCTGCAATACAAGTCGATATGTTTGGCGATGTAAACACTAAATAATATTGAACACCAATCGTAATTGGCGTTGATGGCCAAGTTACGTTGCCTTCAGTTTGACCTGATATTGTTGACGTTCCAGAAGCTAAAAGCGTTCCGCCAGCATTAGGAAGAGCATCATACAACTCGATCGTTAGGTCTCCTGTTGCTGCACTTACAAAAGTCAGTCCAGCACCACAAGAGGCGTTAGAAACAGCGGTAAACTGTTGTGCCAAACCACCTTGATTGAAGTTGGCCATACAGGTGTTGTTCTGATTTTGATCAACATCTACCACGGTGCCCGTGTTGCCCGAGATATTGAACGTTAAATCGCACTGTGCTAATGATTGCTCACTGAACCCTATTAGGATTCCTAAAGCCATCATAAACACTAGCATTTTTTGTGTTAAGAAGTGTTGTTTCATATGATTTGAATTTTAAATGAACGCCAAAAATAGTTAAATTTTTTGTGTAGGCTTATTGCTGGAATAGATTATTAAACGCAATGGTAATTAAAATACTGATTATCAATATTTTACAATTAAAGAGCGTCGATATGATTTAAGATATTCACGTTTTTAACGGAAGCTATTAAATTTTCGCGGTTCTTATAAATTGCTACAAATAGTTATCGCGTTATTTTGGATAATTTCTGTCAAAAAAAAAGTGACACAATATTAATTGCATCACTTTAGAATATCGGGTTGACCTTAAGGCCGAATGGTATAAACTAACTACTCCTCGTCGTCGTCAGAGTCGTCCGACATTTTACGACTTTTTAATGTCTCAAATAACCCCAATGTGGCCCAAAACGGAACTGCAAAACCCAATAAGAATAAAAGCATCCAAAATGCCATTCCACCTATCAAAAGAAAAAGTACTACTCCTAAAGCTTGCATAAATGTGATTTTTGAGATTTAATTTCGGCAACAAAGATATAAAGTTTTCAAAATCTAAATTTATACCTGGTAAAATTATTTGGTATCTGCATAAAAAACATTGACAGCGTAAAATCGATTTCCTGATTTTAAGATCACAATAGCGTGAGCGTTGTATGATTTGTCTATCATGTTTTTGCGATGACCTGGTGATTTTTTCCATAAATCAAAAAATTCTTTGGCCAAATGCTCAGCGAGTTTATGTGTTTCATTTATTTCTTCATTGAAAAGTTCGGTGTAAGCCACATTTTCACCTATAGCACCATATTTCAGAGATGCCTGCACGAAAGCCAAACGCGCCGACGGGCTGCTACCTGTGTAATATTTACTGCCTTTTTTTTCAGAATGACTGAGGTTTTTATGCTCACGCATCCATAAACAATGATTCAAGGCGGTCAACCAAATATGGTCGTTGTGTTTGAGTTCCTTGGCCCGAACTATTTTACGATATTGGTTCAGTTTCTCACTGAATAATCTTTCTGATTCTCTTAATATGGCAGACAAGTCCTCAGCCTCTTGAGCCTTAACAGCATGAGCAAGTTCCGAAAAAGTGTACTGTCCTAAAATATTAAATTGTAAACCAAGCGCTACAAATAAAACAACGGTTCTCATCAGGTTTTCTTTTGTTTCACTAACGATTGAAAACTGTTATTGTTACACGCATCTTGTTCGGATTTGTATCTTTACCACGAAAATTTTGTATCATGACACCTCCTCATCCTAAGAAACTTTTTCTCCTTGATGCTTTTGCCTTGATTTACAGGGCCTATTTTGCTTTTGCTAAAAACCCGAGAATCAATTCCAAAGGGCAGAACACCAGTGCCGCTTTTGGTTTTACGAATGCTTTGATAGACGTCATTAAAAAAGAAGAACCTACGCACATTGCTGTCGTTTTTGATTCCTCTGGTCCTACCTTGCGCGCTGATGAACATGATTTCTATAAGGCCAATCGAGATGAAATGCCAGAAGATATTCGCGCAATGATTGAGCCCATTAAACGCATTATAGAAGCCATGCATATTCCGGTTATCGCTATGGCTGGTCATGAAGCCGACGACATCATTGGCACCTTGGCTAAACAAGCTGAACAATTGGGCTTTTTGACTTACATGATGACACCCGATAAAGATTTTGGTCAGTTGGTGAGTGAAAACATTTTTATATACAAACCTGCCCGTGGTGGCGAAGGTCCGGCAATTTTAGGAGTCAAAGAAGTCTGCGAAAAATTTGAAGTAGACGATCCACTCAAAGTGATTGATATTCTCGGACTTTGGGGTGATTCTGTTGATAATATCCCAGGAATTCCGGGCATTGGAGAAAAACGAGCCAAAGAGCTAATTGCTACGTATGGAAGTATGGAAAATATGTTCGAACATACCCATGAGCTCAAAGGTAAAATGCAAGAAAATGTTATCAATTTTAAGGAGCAGGGCTTGATTTCAAAAAAATTGGCCACCATTGTAACCGATGTGCCCGTGGAGTTTGATGAACAAGTATTAGAATTTATTCCTCATGACAATGAAAAGTTGATGGAGATTTTCACGGAATTGGAGTTCCGAAATTTAGCCAAACGCTTGATGGGAGAGGACATTGTGCTGGAAACCAAAGCAGTGAATACACAAGATGCCCAACTGGATTTGTTTGCATCTCCCCCTGAATTTGGTGTGGCTACCCAAAAAACAGAAACAACACCGGTTTCACAAACATTCAACGCAGCATCAAAAAAATATCTGTTGATTAACACAGCCGAAGGAAGACGTGATTTGATTCAAGCAATCTTGTCGCAAAAATCGGTTTGTTTTGATACGGAAACCAGCTCGCTCGAAGCCCGAGAAGCCCAGTTGATCGGTATGTCTTTTTCTTGGACAAAAAACGAAGCTTATTATGTAAGTTTTCCTGCCAATTTCGATGAAGCCCGAGCGATTGTGGAAGAATTCATGCCTTATTTCAAAAGTGAAAAAGTTGAAAAAGTGGCGCACAACCTGAAATACGATGCCCAAGTGCTTGATAAATATGGCGTTGACGTCCAAGGGCCGATTTTCGACACGATGATTGCTCATTATTTGATGCAACCAGAGAGCAAGCAAAGTATGGATTATTTGTCGGAGTTGTATTTGGGCTATCAACCTATTTCTATCGAAACTTTGATTGGTAAAAAGGGAAAAGGTCAAGGAAGCATGGCGGATTTGCAGCCCGAAGAAATAAAGGATTACGCTTGCGAGGATGCAGATATTACGATGCAACTCAAGGAATTGTTTGAGCCAGAAATACAAAAGCCTCATTTGAAAGAACTTTTCTACAAGCTTGAAATGCCGCTCGTGTTGGTGTTGAAAGATATGGAATTGGAGGGGATTAAAATAGATGTTGATGGTCTCAAAAAATACTCACTTGAGCTTGAACATGATATTGTTGAGTTGCAGCAAAAAATCATCGAGTTTGCTGGCATGGATTTTAACATTGATTCACCCAAACAGTTGGGCGACATTTTGTTTGAAATTCTGAAAATCGCAACCAACGCCAAGAAGACCAAAACAGGTCAGTATGCCACATCGGAAGATATTTTATCGAAGTACACCAACAGACATCCGATTGTGCCGCTGATTTTGGATTATCGTGAATTGCGCAAATTGAAAAGCACCTATGTGGATGCTTTGCCGGTTTTGGCTACAGAAAACGATCATCGGATTCACTCGCATTTTATGCAAACGGTTACTGCCACGGGACGCTTGAGTTCCACCAATCCAAATCTACAAAACATACCCATTCGCACAGAAAAAGGCAGGGCAATAAGGAAGAGTTTTGTGGCACGCCATGAAGATTATGTGTTGATGGCTGCCGACTATTCGCAGATTGAATTGCGTATCATGGCCGTGTTAAGTGAAGACCCGAATATGCTCAAGGCTTTTCAAGAAGGAGAAGATATCCATGCGGCCACGGCTTCTCGGGTTTTTGAAACGCCTATTGATGCGGTTACACGCGAGCAACGTGGAAAAGCCAAAGCTGTCAATTTTGGCATCATTTACGGTCAATCGGCTTTTGGATTGGCAGAAAATTTAAACATTGCCCGCTCCGAAGCCAAGGAAATTATCGACAACTATTTCAATCAATATCCAGGGGTGAAAGCTTATATGGACAATGCGATTGCGCGGGCACGTGAACAAGGCTACGTGGAAACCATCATGCAGCGCCGCCGTTATTTACCAGATATCAATTCGGCGAATGCTGTGGTGCGCGGATTTGCAGAACGAAATGCCATCAATGCACCCATTCAAGGCTCGGCGGCAGACATTATCAAACTGGCAATGATACGCGTTTGTTTGAAAATGAAGGAGCTTGGATTAATGAGTCGCTTAGTATTGCAAGTGCATGATGAATTGGTGTTTGACGTGCACAAAACCGAACTTGAGCAAATGAAACAATTGGTGAAAGAAGAGATGGAAAATGCCCTCGAATTTGCCGTGCCGCTCACTGTTGAAGTGAATTATGGCGTGAATTGGCTGGAGGCGCATTAGAGGCGCAACACAATACTTCATTCCGTTATGAATTGTTAAAAAAATGGTTTGTCTAGATTTCATAGCAACATAAAAATTAGCGTATATTTGTCGCTCATTAAACATTAAATAAGAGCATTATGCAATTTTTGGTCTCCAGCACACAATTGTTAAAACACTTACAAAGCATTAGCGGCGCACTCACAACTAATAATTCATTACCCATTTTAGACAACTTCTTGTTTGAAATCAAAGATGGTGAATTGGCTGTGAGCGCTTCTGATTTGGAAACCACTATGCGCACAGTTTTGAATGTAGATTCGTTTGATTCAGGTAAGATTGCGGTTCCAGCACGTCAAATCTTGGACATGCTGAAAACCTTTCCAGATCAGCCTCTTACCTTAAAAATTGACGAAAAAAATAAAATCGATATCACGTCCGACAATGGTAAATATGCCATGGTTGGTCAAAATGGCGACGAATTTCCTAAGACACCACATGTTGATGATACACACACGGTTCGCTTGAATAGCCAGGTGTTGTTTGATGCCATCAATAAAACAATATTTGCAACAGGAAACGACGACCTCCGACCAGTGATGAGTGGTGTTTTCTTCGATTTCAATGAAGAAAATGTAACATTTGTGGCTACAGATGCACACAAATTGGTACGCTACCGCAGAAAAGATGCCAATTCTACCATTTCTTCGTCGTTTATATTACCAAAAAAACCATTGAATTTGCTCAAAGGAAACTTGCGCGGCGATGAAGAAGTGCAAATACATTTTTCTGAAACCAACGCCGTTTTTTCATTCAACGACATCATTCTTACTTGTCGCTTGATTGATGGCAAATACCCCAACTACGAAGCGGTTATTCCTAAAGAAAACCCGAATGTGTTGATTGTTGACCGTGTTTCATTGCTAAATTCCGTGAAGCGCGTGTCTATTTTCTCCAGCCGTTCTACTTATCAAGTGGTTTTGAGAATTGCAGGTTCTGAACTGAAAATAATGGCGGAAGACTTGGATTTCTCCAACGAGGCAGTTGAGCGTTTGACTTGTAATTACACAGGTGAAGACATCGAAATCGCGTTTAATTCCAAGTTCTTCATTGAAATGTTGAACAACGTTGATAGCCAAGAAATTGTACTTGAAATGAGCGCTCCAAATCGCGCAGGCATCTTGTTACCGCACAATTCACCTAACGAAAGCGAAGAGATTTTGATGTTGGTGATGCCGGTGATGATTAATAGGTAAGATTTCGAAAAATATATCAATGACGCTGTCTCAATTTGGGGCAGCGTTTTTTAATGCCTTTTGGGGAAAAATCATGTTCGATTTTGAATTGAGTAGAAGCACACCAAGCCAAGAACTCATCATGTAAGCGAGCATGACATAGTTGCCAAAAGACAAAAGGTCTTCGATGCCAAACCAACCGTGATGCATGTAAAGAAGTGCTATTCCAACAATCAACCGAACGGTCTCATACCAAACCGCCCTCGGATTCCCATCGGCAAATTCAGCTAAGGCATACACCGAAACAAAGACATACAAACCATACCAGTAAATTCCAGGCACTCCGATTTGAGCCAAATTCCCGAAAAAGTATAAACCGAGCGCTATCATTACAAGTAGTTGAAAAATAGACCAGTAGGTTATGATGTTGGATGTATTAGGATTGAATTTCTCAAATTGATAAACGTCTTCAATTTTGGATACGGGATATTTTTCCTCAACATCAGCTGGTCGCCAACCTGTGGGCATAAACCATATTCGAAATTTATCTTTCCACGATTTGGTGCGCCACGCATCTAGAATCAGAACCCACAAATGCTGAAAGTTGATTTTAATCGGATTCCATGTTCTTACAGGTCGCGTGATACCATAAATTGGAGGCACATCGGCTAATTCCTCTTGAAAAGTGCCAAACCATTTGTCCCAAACGATAAAAATAGCGGCATAGTTTTTATCTAAATATTTTGGATTCATGGCATGATGTACCCTGTGATGTGAAGGCGTAACGATGATGTGTTCCAGAAAACCCATTTTACCAATGTGTCGCGTGTGGTACCAAAACTGCAAAAACAAATGCAGCGGGGCTATGATGGCAATTACCTCAACTGGGACACCGATAAGCGCTGCGGGTATTAGGAAAAATGTAAACAAATTGAAAAACTGAGAAATGCTTTGTCGCAGGGCACAGGCCAAATTGAATTCCTCGCTGCTGTGATGCACCACGTGTTTGTTCCAAAAGACATTGATTTCGTGTGCCCAACGATGCACCCAATAAGCCTGAAAATCGAGGACAATAAAAGCGATAGCAATGGCAATCCATGTGGTTTCGATATGAAAAAAGGCAACTTTTGAAACGAGCCACTCATAGGTGAGAATTGAAATACTCAAGCCCAACACATCTTTCACAATATTGGTAATCCCAGAAAGTAAACTGGAAAACATATCCATGAGGGGCGTATAATCGCGCTTCACAACGAGGCCGTATAGCTTTTCAAGCAAGATTAGTCCCAAGAAAAAGGGTATGGCAACAAGCAGTATTTTTCCGTAGGTTTCCATGCGTCAATTTAGAATCACGAAAATAGTAAATTCCTGCATTATCGTTTTCAAAACGGGTTTGTTCAAACAAAAATTTGAGCAGACCGCACGAGTCATCATTTCTGTTCATCTTTGTTTCATGAAGCGTTATCTCCTCATCTTTAGAAACAAATTTGTGCTGGCCACAACGATTTTTTTCGTGTATGCTTTGTTTTTGGATGATGTGGATGTGTTTATGATTTTCAGCAAACAGCGTCGCCTCAGTCAATTGGAACAACAAAAAATTGAGTTGGCAGATAAGTTGAGCGAAATTGAAGATATGCAACGCGTGCTCGATAATGCCTATTCTTTAGAGAAATTTGCACGCGAAGAACGCTTTTTCCACAAGGCAGATGAAGAGGTTTTTGTGATAGATTGGGAGGACCAGATCGATTAACACCTTCTATTGTGCCAGTCAGTGTTGCATTTTTTTAGTGATTTAGTGTTTTGTTGTTTGTTCCGAGATGCTTTCAAACGTTCATTGTTGGCAGCGAATTATTCCAAATCATACCTTTGAAGCACATTGCTGTAAATATTTTTCAATTGGCCAAGCACTTCATTTTGCGCAAATCGTTTGGCGATATCAGTGAGTGCCCGTCGATTGCTTTCGGTAGGTGCGGTGAGAATTCTGTTTTCCATAGTGGTTGCGAGCGCATGCACATCTTGTCGCGGAACAATTTGTATGATGCGGTCATCAAGATCATGGGCAATACCCACCTGAGTCGTAATGATTTGTAAGCCAGAGCTGAGCGCCTCAATAAGAACGCAACTGTAGGTTTCAAACTCAGAAAAGAGTACGAAACAATCGCTTTCTCGATAAGCTTGTGCAACCGCTGCATGGGAAAGATTTTCTAAAATTTCGACACCATCATTCATTTGGTTTTCGTCGATAAATTTCTGAAGATATTCAGCATCACCGTCTGTCACGATTTTCAATTCAACGTGTCCATAATTTTTTCGAACGCGCGAAAAGGCTTCAACAATTCCCTTCACATTTTTGAACTTTTCATCCAAACCAGAAACGTGGATAAAGGTATAATGGTCTTTTTTTAAATTTCTTTTCTCAGGAAAGAACAGCTCCAAGTCAACGGGTAAAGGCAAAACGGTGTGTACCAAATGAGGTTCAACTTTTAATATTTGTTTTTCCAAAAATGGTGAAACGGCCACCACCAATTTGGCTTTTCTCAAAGTGCTTACAATAAGGTTCCGTTTTAATTTTGTCCAACGCTTTTGTTCAAAATCTGAAAAATCGGAGGAATGCTCGTGAATGATATAGTCCACTTTAAGCTTCTTGGACACGTATTCAAACTCTTTGCCCTTGGGGAAACTAACGTGCGCATGGATCAAGTCTGGGTTGGAATCTAATTTTTTGATAGCCTCGTCTAAGGTTTTCTTGTAGAGTGCAATTTGTTTAAATCGCTTAAAAACACCACTTGGCGTTGGATAATACCCTATAATTTCATGAAAATTATCCGATTTATTTTCTTCGAAGTAGGTTTCAACGATGTTGGGTCGAGATTTGATAAAAATCACGCTAATCTTAAAATATTGCGACATCCATTGGGCAAAGCGCTGAATGAAAATACCAGAGGCAGGAGCGGTAACATTGGGATACCACGAGCTCAGGACCAAGATATGTAAGTTTTTGAATGCCGTCATTTCGAAAAGAAATGTAAATTTACTGATTAAAACGAATAAGAAAATGAAAAGATTATACTTTGTCTTGGCGCTCTTGATGTCCTTGAATACTTTAGCGAATGGTGAATATGTGCTCTATGATGCTAAGGGTAAAGAAATTAGCATGGAGAAAATGTTTAAAGAAGCACAACAAAAATCATGGATTTTCTTTGGCGAGTTTCACAACAGCTCAACGATACATAGAATTCAGTTTTTACTCACCAAGCATCTTCACAAGATCCATGGCGACAAACTCATGGTTGGTGCTGAAATGTTTGAGTCGGACAACCAAGATATCATCAATGAATATTTTTCTGGTATAATCAACACCAAATATTTTGAAGATGAATGCCGTTTGTGGACCAATTACAAAGCTGATTACAAACCCATCGTCGAATTTTTAAAAGAGAAAAAACTATCTTTAATCGCCACGAATGTTCCGCGGAGATATGCCCATGCCGTTCATTACAATGGCTTGGATGTGTTGAATCAATTGCCAGAACATGTAAAGCAATTGTTTTTGCCTAACTTACCCATTGTTATCGACACGACCCTGAGCAGCTATGCCGAATTGAAACAAATGTCGATGCACGGCGGTAAATTTATGTTGGAAGCCCAAGCCATAAAAGATGCTACTATGGCGCACTTCATGAAAAAATATTGGTCGCCCGGCAAGATTTTTCTTCATTTAAACGGCGCTTTCCATACCAATAAATACGAGGGCATTATTTCCTTTCTTCCAAAAGATTGGTTGCGTAAAGAGATGTTGGTAATCAGCATGGTAACTCAAAAAGATATCCAAAAGTTAGAAGAAGAAAACTTAGGTCTCGGCGATTATATTTTTTGCTTCGAGGAGGATTATGCGAAATCGCATTGATTATTAGATAGAAAAACTTTTATACTTTTACCCGCATTATATCAATTATTAATACTAAAAATCAGACTTTATGAATCCAGATTACAAAATTATGCTTTTTGCATGGCTTGGAGTTGCGGCTTGGGTGGCTTTCGTAATTGCAACGAATAGAAAAGTTCATCCAAAAGCACTTTTCACTCTTTTTATGGTTGAATTGTGGGAGCGTTTCAGTTATTATGGCATGAGAGCTTTACTCATGTTATACATGACTGCTAGTTTAATTGACGGAGGATTTGATTTTTCTGACGCAAAAGGCTATGGTATTTATGGAGCCTATGGAGCTTTGGTTTACTTAACACCATTGATAGGCGGTTATTTCGCCGACAAATTGATGGGTTTTCAACGAGCTATTACTCTTGGAGCAATTTTGATGGCTATTGGTCAATTTACTTTATTCATGAATAATGAATTTACTTTTTTCATTGGACTTGCTGTTTTAGTTGTTGGAAATGGTTTCTTTAAGCCAAATATTTCTTCAATGATTGGCCGTTTATATAAAGATGGTGACCAAAGGAGGGATGGCGCTTTTACGTTATTCTATATGGGAATCAATATGGGTGCGTTTTTGGCGCCGTTAACATGTGGAGCGATTGGGGAAAATGAAGGTTGGGAATTCGGGTTTTTGGTGGCCGGTATAGGAATGCTAATCGGTTATTTGGTATTTGTTTGGGGACAAAAAACTGGAGCGTATGGCGAGATTGGCTTGGCTCCTGATGAG
>Ga0169931_10001415_pt1 | contig 39614 bp, 35 predicted proteins | sample Kivu_15m_20L_FD_129675 | JGI IMG/M metagenome (GOLD analysis project Ga0169931, IMG submission 129675) | Freshwater microbial communities from Lake Kivu, Western Province, Rwanda to study Microbial Dark Matter (Phase II) - Kivu_15m_20L... | ecosystem: Environmental > Aquatic > Freshwater > Lake... | reverse complement strand
CCCAGCATCTGGCTTTCTATAAATCCTCCAATGAACTGTAGATAAGTTGAAATGTAATATTCTTTCTGATAAAAATGCTTGGGGTTTTCAAGAATCACTGCAACTGAATTTGTTCTTTGTGTATTCCTTTTAATCTCAGATACTTCAGAAGCCGGATAAACCAAAATACTACCTCCCTGTATCTCAACTTTTATATTTTCATCAGTTTTATATTCAATTATTTTACCCTTGAGGACTGAACCATTTTTCAATATAACCTCATCAGTAAAAACCTGAGCTCCCAATATAAGCGGAAAAAACAATAGGAAAAGCCAAGATAATCTCATATGCCTATCTTTGAACAGGTATAGTACTTAATTTTACTGCCTGACTCGGATTTTGAATATCATATTGGGTTAATCCATCTTTTCCAACAACCAGTAGTAAATCTTGAAAAGGTGAGGCAATCACATCATAGGTGCTGTAACTTGCATCCTGAAAGAGTAAGCGATTGGCGATTTGAAAATCATCTGAAGAATCAAAAATTTTCAAACCAGCGTCACCATCACAGAGATATAATTTCTGATTCTTAATGCTCAATCCATGAGGATTCGACATAGGATGAGAAACCAATAAAGTCGGATTATTGATATCAGAAATATCTACAACATCTAATTGGTTTGTAAAATTCTGGCAACTGTTACCGCTTCTCAAAGTCACATAGGCTCTGTTTCCTTCAACAAAAACCGGATCACAGGCATTGGCATGCTGGAATTCAGACAACTGCACAGGCTGTGAAGGATTAGAAACGCTAAAAATAAACATTCCGGCATTTCCCCCAATAAAAAGCTTGTCCTGGTATGGGAAAATTGTTTCTATTGCGGACCAACTCACATTTACATTGCTTGTTTCTGTAGGATTCAGTGTATTAGAAATGTCGAAGCTGTGTAAATTGGTTTGATCTACCGTGTATAAATAATCTCCATTTATTGTAAATCTGGCCATGGAACCACCAACCCCTACAGAAGCATCAGATCTTCCCTGAGATCCAGTAGACATACTTGCTGCACCCTGAGAACTCATAGCAAGGAAGGGACCACCTTGATTGATTGGCGCACCCCAACCAGAACCCACCTGGCTGCATAAAACATCTTCTGTGACCTCCTTTTCTACATAGGCTACTAAGATATTACCAGCATCATCAGTGCCATAGTTAGGAAAAACGTTCATATCTCTGTCAACCAATTGGGGTTGCATAGGTAAACTTAAATCAATAGATACTAAATCAATATAATTATCAGCATACAAAACATTACCCTTGACAGCCATATCCAAATTACCTTCAATTTTCAGGAAACCTACCCGTACTGGCTGAGATGGGTTACTATTGTCAATGAAGTGAATTCCCTTAAATTGCTCATTAACAAGTAAATAACTTCTAAACATGTAAATTTTTCCCGGATTAACCAAAGCTTCAGGAGCTCCCATACTTATTGCATGTCTGATTTCAGTTGTAGATTTATACACAGGTTCGTACTTTACATATGTATATTTAGTTGTGCAACTATCTTTGGCGCAGGAAAATAAAAATACTGCAAAAAAGAGGATGATTGAAATATTTTTCATAGTTATGGCTTGATTAACAAATATAAGACGAAAAAATCAATCTATGGGTTGTAAATTGGACCAATTATTATTAATATCTTTGTACTGAGGCTAAAAAACCATCTTATATTTTAATTATTCATGAAGTTTCTCAACAGACTGGTTAAAATTGCTTTAAAAAGAAGAGCTGAACAAATATTAAGTTTCAGAGAAAATCCGAAAAACATTCAGGATAAATGGTTTTATTATCTCATACAATCCTATAAAAATACAGCTTTCGGTAGTTCTCTTTTGGGTAAAAAAGACATCAGTTACAAAGACTTTACAAATCTTGTTCCTATTCAGGATTACGAAAATGTAAAACCATGGATTTCTCAGATGATGTTAGGAAAATCTGATGTTTTATGGCCCGGAAAGACACAATGGTTCTCCAAATCTTCAGGAACAACCAATGATAAAAGTAAATTTATTCCTGTTAGTTCTGAAAACTTAAAAAAATGTCACCTTCAAGGTAGTCATGACACCTTAGCCATGTGGTATTTCAGCAATCCACAAACACAACTACTTTCCTCAGCCAAGGGGCTGATCATGGGAGGAAGTTTAACAGATTTTGAAGATCACAGGGAGACAAAAATTGGTGACATTTCTGCCATCATGTTAAAAAATATGCCCTTTTATGGCAAATACTTTCACTGTCCTGACATAGATACAGCGCTCATGTCGGATTGGGAGTCTAAAATTGAGCTGATAGCTCAAAAAATTATTCGTGAAAACATAACGAATATGGGAGGAGTTCCAACCTGGACGCTGGTACTATTGAAAAAAATTTTAGAAATAACTGGAAAAAAGAACATTTTTGAAGTCTTCCCAGATTTCGAATTGTACATGCATGGAGGAGTTAGCTTTACACCTTATAAAAATCAATTTTATCAATTTTTCCCTTCCGAGAAGATGCAATATCGTGAAATTTACAATGCATCAGAAGGATATTTTGCATCCCAATTCTATTCACATGAAACAGGTTTAACGCCACTATTGGATAATGGGATTTTTTATGAGTTTATTCCTGTTTCTGAGCTGGAAAGTAAAAATCCGCTAGTATTCCGAATTGAAGAGACTGAAGCTGATGTTAATTACGCTATTTTAATCAGTACAAATTCCGGATTGATGAGATACATGCCTGGTGATACCGTAAAGTTTATTTCAACCAAACCCTATTTATTGCAAATAACAGGAAGAACCAAGCATTATATCAATGTTTTCGGAGAAGAGGTTATGGTGGATAACAGCGACAAGGCGCTTGCCTCTACTTGCAAAAAATTTGGAGTCACTGTAAATGAATATACTGTAGGTCCCATTTATCTTGAGGAAGGAAAAGGTGGTCATGAATGGCGAATTGAATTTGACTCTGCCCCTGAAAATTTATTTGAATTCGCCCAATATCTGGATAATGAGTTAAGAAAAATCAATTCAGATTATGATGCAAAAAGATATAAAGATATTGCATTGAAAAATTTAAAAATCAAAACAGTTCCCAAAGGCAGTTTTCATAATTGGTTGAAATCGAAAGGAAAATACGGTGGTCAAAATAAAGTACCTCGGCTTTCCAATAGCAGAACCTATATTGAAAATCTTGATTTGTACTTAAAGGAATTAGAATCCTGAATGATTCTTAGAAAAAAGCAGACTTTTATTTGGTTTTTTACATTTAGCTTCTCTATATTTGCATCACCTTTGAAAAAAGGTATAAGCAGGAGTAGCTCAGTTGGTAGAGCATAACCTTGCCAAGGTTAGGGTCGCGAGTTCGAGTCTCGTCTCCTGCTCAACAGAAAAAGATCATATAATACTCCAGCAGGAGTAGCTCAGTTGGTAGAGCATAACCTTGCCAAGGTTAGGGTCGCGAGTTCGAGTCTCGTCTCCTGCTCTAAAATATAGGATGCCCGGGTGGTGAAATTGGTAGACACGCAGGACTTAAAATCCTGTTGCCCGCAACGGCAGTACGAGTTCGATTCTCGTCCCGGGCACCAAAATTTAGTCAGTTGAAAAAACTGACTTTTTTTTTGCACAACAGACTTGATAATTTCGTCTTACTCTTACAGACAATGCAGATTGAACAATTATATCAAGATTATAAAAACATGGTATTCAACCTGGCGTTGCAGTATCTGCAGAATCTTGAAGACGCAGAAGAAGTAACACAGGATGTTTTTGTTCAGGTCTATTTCAAATTGGATCAATTCAGACAAGAATCTAAGTTATCAACCTGGATTTATAAAATATGTGTAAACCAGTGTCTTGATTTCATTAAGGCAAAAAAAGCAAAAAAAAGATCCGCTCAATTTATCAGTATTTTTGAGAACCAAAACAATGATTTACCTTTCATTGATTTCAATCATCCCGGTATCTCTTTGGAAAATAAAGAATCGGTGCAAAGAATTTTTAATTGTATCAACGAATTAAAAGAAAATCAAAAAACAGTAATCATTCTGTCTAAAATAGAAAAGCTCAATAACAAAGAAATTGCTGAAATTATGAATATTTCAACCAAAGCAGTAGAATCTTTACTTTTTAGATCCAAACAAATTCTTGAAAATAAACTGAAAGAAACTGAATAATATTTTTAATTTTTTCGTCTTTATATAAAATTACGATTCAATGACTTATAATCCTTTTGAAGAAATTACACCTGTTAAACTAGAGAAAAATCTTCTTCCTGATATCATGTTGAAGGTGAAAAAGGAGCAAAAGAAAAGAGAGCTACGCAATACAATTAGTTCATTAGCAATCATTATATTCGTCATAACTTTAAATTTTGTAGTTCTACTACAAAATCAGGATCAACCCGTACAAAGTTGGCTTACAGAAAACCAAACCATACTGCACACTTATGAGTAAACTAAAAATGTATCAATGGCTTACATGGTCTTTGCTCAGCATCAATTTCATTATGTTGCTGTTTTTCCTGTTTAAACCAAAACATCACCATCACCATGGTCCGGAACATTTTAAAAAATCTATTGAAACCGAGTTGGGTTTTTCTACAAATCAATTAAAACAATTGGATATTATTATAGAAAAACATGAAGTTGTCAAAAGAAAAAAAGAAAAGCAAATTCACGAACTTAAAAAATTAGTTTTTGAATCCCTAATGGCAGAAACAAGTCCACAAAAAGATTCGATACTGTCCAAAATATCAACTATTCAGCTGGAATTGGATCATAACAACTATAATTTATTTATCCAATTAAAACAACTTTGTGAAAAAGATCAAATAGAGAAATTTAATGTTTTTGTAAAAAAAATGATGGAAAGAAGAGAAAGGCACAGAAAAGGACACAAACATTAACATGAAAAAACTACTTTTCCTACCATTCTTTTTTTTAGTGATACAATTCCAATGCTTTAGCCAAAATATCAGCCTTGAATTTTCATACTATATCAATCAAAAACGAGTTCGCCCGGAAGAGAGAATTATTTTAAATGATAGTAGCATCTTACAAATCAGTCTCCTAAAAAATTATTTCACTTACTCCGGTCCGATCGATTCAAAGACCAAGCTTACAAATCAGATTCAATCCCATTTGTTTGACCTCACTACGCCAGGCAGTAGATTTTGGAAATTATCCAAATCTACAATTGAGAAATCTGTCCCTGTTTTTTTTGGAGTTGATAGCACAATACAACAAAATGGCATCGGCGAAGGCCTCTTAGATCCTGTACATGGAATGTATTGGACTTGGCAATCAGGCTATATACATTTTAAAATGGAGGGTAGTATTGAAATCAATGGCACAAAAAAAAATGTTAGCCTACACCTTGGTGGTTTTTTAGCCCCTCATTCTACTCTATTTGGCATTGAAATTCCTGCAAAAAAAAGAAAAGTTAAACTTGAATTCCATCTGGATTCTATGCTCATTAATTTAGCTAAAGATAATTTATGGACGCTTATGAGACCATGCGAAAGGGCTGTAACCTGTTGTCAATATCTTAAAAATCATCTCAAAATAAGATGATAAAAAAATTATACTGGATCTTTTTGGGAAGCCTTTTTGCTTTTTGCATTCATCAGAGTAAGCCGATTCCTTTTGAAAATTGGCCAACGCAAAATGATAAATACTCACATAAAAATTTAGACAGTCAAAAGGTAGAATTAGGTCGAGAATTATTTTACGATCCTCTTCTTTCACTCGACAGTAGTATTTCCTGCTCTTCCTGCCATAGTCCATATAATGCCTTTGCTCACAGTGACCATAATCTGAGTCATGGGTTACATGATTCAATAGGTAAAAGGAATGCTCCTGTCCTCTTTAATTTGGCATGGCTGGATCATTTTATGTGGGATGGAGCAATTCATCATATCGAGGCTCAGGCACTTTTTCCCCTCACACATCCCAATGAAATGGGAATGCAGATTGAAGAGTTAGTATTCAGATTAGAAAAAAACAAAAAGTATAGTCAACAATTCTCTACAATTTTTAACGAGAAAGAAATTAAAACCAAACATATTGTAGAGACTTTAGGCCAATTTCAATTGAGTTTAATATCAAATCAATCCAAATATGACAGTGTGGCGAAGGGTCTTCAGTCTTTTACAGAACAAGAACAGAGGGGCTATGAATTATTCAAAAAAAACTGTAATAATTGTCATACTGAACCATTATTTACAAGAGGAAGCTTTGAAAATAACAGTTTATCACCAGACCCCATACTTCTTGACTCAGGTAGATACTTGGTTAGGTTAGATACAAATGATATTTACCTATTCAAGGTACCTACCCTGAGAAATCTTCGTTACAGCTTTCCTTACATGCATGACGGTAGATTTCAAAAACTATCTGAGGTTCTTCACTTTTATACACATGAAGGAATTCTACGCAATAATAAAAAAACGAAAACTCAATTTCCTATCCGTTTACAATCCATAGAGAAAGTGGATATAATTGCTTTTTTGAACACATTAAATGACTCTAAATTTATTTACAATAAGAAACACAGCTATCCTTTTCATTTTATGAATAAATAAAAAGTAAATAGATTTATTTTTTCGTCATATGTTTAACATCAAATCATTATCAATATTATGCGAATCCTAAACGTTTTTTTCGTTGCTTTTTTATTTACAACACAAATTCAAAGTCAAAATCCTGCTATCACGTCCTGGTTACAAAACAATACAATTTTAGGCAGTTATTACACACAAGGCAATTCGATTGCCCAATCCAATAACATTGCTGCGAACGTACAAAACGTACAGTACTCAAGTAGTTTTGTTTATGTTAGCACCAACGGCATACCAGCTTATCCCACAGGTCCTTTTTTGGATGGTAACCCTTCTCAAGCTACTGACCAGAATGCTATTTTTAAATTTCCTTTAAGCCCAACACAGAATACGGGTAGTTTAACAGCAACCACAGGTGGAAACATAGGAGTTTTCATCAATGGAGTTGCACTTTTTGATTATAGAGATGGTGTGGCTTGGAACAGCTCAACAAATGCACTTTGCGGAGGACCCGGTAATCCTCCTTGTCCAGGCGGACCCACGGCCACACAAGTTTGGAATCGGGATGCTGTTTTGGCGGAAAGACCCGGCTTTGATTGTGCGAAGGGACACCCTGCCATGGGTAATTACCATCACCATCAAAACCCCTCCGCTTTCAAATTAGACCTACAAGTATTATCTACTATTTGTAATTTGTATGATTCTGATGGTCTTTATACTATTGACTCGAATCAACATTCTCCTTTGATTGGATACGCATATGATGGATTTCCTATTTATGGAGCCTATGGTTACCTTAATACGAATGGAACTGGTGCTATTACCCGAATGAAATCTGGTTATCAGTTGAGAAACATGACAACAAGAACTACCAATCCAAGCGGGCAAACGGTAAGTTCCGGACCTGCAGTTTCGACAACATATCCTTTGGGTTATTTCAGAGAAGATTACGAATTTGTATCCCATCCGGCTAATCCAGATTATTTAGATGAGCATAATGGTAGATTTTGTGTAACACCAGAGTATCCGAATGGTATCTATTGTTATTTTGCCACTGTTGATGCCAATTGGAACTCGGCCTATCCTTATGTTATTGGGCCTACATTTTATGGCGTTTATGCCAATCGAAAAGTGACATCCATAACAGAACCTACAACTACCTACACTCCTACTTCCACAACGCTAACTGCGTCTGATTTCAATGAATTGAAAGTAAACATATTCCCCAACCCGGCTACAGATTTAATAGCTGTTCAGGTTGGGAATCTTGTCAAAGAAGACTTGAAAGTCAGCTTACTTGATTTGAGCGGTAAACTAATACAATCAAAAATTATTGCAAAAGGAAGCACAATTGCTTTTTTTGAGACTGAAACCTTATATGCTGGGGTATATCTCATCTCGGTACAAAATGGCAGCAATATTTCAACACAAAAAATTGTAATCCAGAAAATATAGTGCTAATTACAACATAGAAGAGAGGGGCAGCATTGCCCCTTTTTTATGAGTATATTTTTTGCCAGACAAGGCTTGAATTTAATTGATCTATTTCATCTTTTGCCCAAAGCTGCAGGGACTTGACTTTCTTTGCATAACCAAAGCTTGCCCAATTGCCCAAAAGCCAGCCCAAACCCTTTGCTATGTCACCCGCCGGACCTTTATCCCACTCTACAGAAGCTTCTTTTAAAATTTTATATTTTTCTAATTGATCGATGACATCATCAATAATCATGGTATCTTTTTTTTGAATTAACCAGGAAGCATATTGTGCCCTCCCCAACAGCCAATAAGCTACAGTTTCATTAATTTTAGGTGCTTTTTGCTGAATATAGTTTTCTTGTATGGATCGATGCAATTTACCCCACAAATGCAATCCGACAGCAATTAATTTTTCAGTATCCTCTATGGTTTCGTCAGCCAAAGTATATAAAGACTTGTAAATCTTATCGAGTTCTTCTTGTATTTGGGCTATTTTGGACTTTATTTCCTGGTAATAATTTGTAATACCCCGATTAAAAACATCTGAAATTTCCACCAAACCGGTATGATCAGCTTTAGACATAATACTCTGCTGTTGATTTGCAGGCAGAATGGCAGAAATAATAGCCCCCATATTACCTAATTTTCCAGAACTTTGAGATGCTGTTTTTCCTACAAAGCCAACCAAATCTGAAAAACTATTCAAACTACCGCTGAGTAGTGTACCAACTGCTGCTGCCGCTATCGGATTTACAGGAGTAAGCGCTAAAGTGATTGCACCTACTACTGCTTTTCTTACCGTTTCCAATACATTTTCAATTTGCTTTTGCTTTTTCATGACGGCATCAAACTCTTGTTTTGCATGAATAAACACTTGAGCAGAAGCTCCGCCCGAAGCTAGAGTAGCTTTGTATGTTTCATCAATTGTATTTCCTAAAACTATAATTTCTTGGTTTACCCGATTCAATGCTGTTACCAAGATATTGTTTTTCTCTCCTTTCATTCCACCGCTGTAGATAGCAATTAACTCCTTTACTTGATTCGTATTCAATTGTTCTGCTTCCGGGTATTCCACCTGAAATTGATTTTTTTTATAGAGATGTGAAAAATCCGGAATCTTATGTTTTGTCAGGCTCAAGGTTAGTATACTGTCTATTGCTGACCATATCTGTTTTACTTCATCTGTCATTTGACCACCTGCCCTGGATCCGGTAAGAACATTTGCCAACCAGCTTTCTGCTTTATTTTTAACCTGGTATAATTCAGCCATCATTTTATTATCCCAATTTGCGTTGGGAATAAGATCATTTTCGGGTTTGATCGAATTCCAGCTTTGCTTTATTTTTTCATATACTGATAAAAAATCTTTTTCCTCAATATCTTGAATAAATCCAGATATCTGAGATAAAATTTGTTCAGCCGATTTCAAATAAACCTTGATTTGATTAGCTTTTTCAAGCCACTCACCCCCTTTTTTAGTTGCAATTCGAACAAATAAATCTGCTTCTTTTTTAAATTGAGCCAGGCCCTGACTCCATTGTGGATTAGATCCATTTTCTCGGTCAATCAACTGAGTAAGTTGTTCCCATTGCCCACTAATTTTATCAAACCAATCAGGTAGTTGATTAGAATCCTTATCTGACAAGATTGTATCCAAGCTGGAAGAATATTGGTCTGCAAATACTTGTAAAGATTGTAACCAATTTTCCGCCGTTCTGATTTTTTCCGACCAATTTTTATTTCCCGAGGCAGTTCCATTTACTAAAAATCTTTTCAAGCCTTGTTCAAAATGAACCGATTGAGAGAACAGCTCATCAATTTTTAAAAGGCTCTGTTCCCCCGGATTCTTCCAGATTGATTTGTCCCAAATGATACTCAATTCATTAAATTGACTGGCTAATTTCTCATGCTGACTTAACTGAACAACCCATTGATTAGCCATTGTCAACCATTCCCTTACCTGCTTTGACTTATCATGCGTTTCAAACTGATCTACAAACTGATGGGCCAAAGAAATAAAATGAAAGATTTTAAATCTGATATTCTTTAGATACGCAAGAAGATCGAGATGACTCAACTGATCCAACTTGAATTCAGGAAAAGACTTTACTGATTCCCAACATTCATCCAAAAGTTTACATACTTGGTTTGGATCAGCATCAGATACATTGATTTCTTTTCCTTCCATATCTAGAAACAATTGAATTTGCGCCTGCCATGTATGTATATCATCTAACAATGATGACTTTTCTTTTAAGTCCAATGGGGTTATAGATTGAGTCCATGTATTCAAATCTGTAAGAAATGACCTCAACTCAGAACTTGAACCCATTTGTTCTTTGAGTTTTTTCTGCATATTTTGAAATCGAAGACTAAATTGCTTGTATCGATCTGCAACAGATGGCAGCGGCTGCAAAAAATCATTCCATTTTTTGAAATTATCTCGCAGATAAATCAATTTATGTAACCACTGCGCTGCTTTTTTATTTTTTTCTAGCCATACAGATGATGCAGAATAATGGGTCGCATTTTTAAATTTATTTAAAATCTCCACTAAATCCAGTAATTTGGATTCTCCCTCTTGTATTTGAACCCAGATAAAATCTTGATTTTCAATATTTAATATAAATGGGTGACTCAATATTTGAGACCAAAGCTTTATGATGGCTGAATCCTGTTGAAACTGAACAAGAAATAAATCAATCTGCTCTATCCACTTATTTAACTTAAGCACCGGCTCTATCCAGTTTTTATTATTATCAACAGCCTGAATAAATAACTCCGCCTCTTTTTTAAATTCTACACATCGGGTACTTAGGATTATATTTTTCTGATTTGAAAAAAGAGCCAAAGACAATTCCGCCCAACGGCTTAACAAATGATTCCATTTCACTCTGCAATCTTCTTCTTTTGTTGGATTGCCCTGCAACAAATGGACAAAATTCGAATCTAAAGACAAAAAGGAAGAACCAACTTCTTTTTCAATTTTTACTCTTTGTTTTAATTTATCTTCCGAAATTTTCACAGAACCTAAATCTTCCATTCGAAAATTAAGATCATTCTGTTGTTTCAAAATCGCATTGCATTGATTGGCAATCTTGGAAATGGCAGCAAATTGTATTCTGGCTTCCGCATATTGATTCAATTGATGATTTTCATATTGCTGTAACCATTTTTCAGTTTTTTCCTGAAGTTGCAAAAGTTGCTTGATTTTTTTAGAAGGCATACCATTTAATTTTCATTCAAAATAAGAAAATACAGGCAAATAAAAAAAGCCTGCAAAGGAATCTGCAGGCTTTTCAATCATATATAAATCCTATTATTTAATCTGATTTAAATCCTGATTTGGATAAGCTTCATGGAAAAAAGTCTTGATTATATCGTAGGAAGTAATCATTCCTTCCAATTCATTATCTGAATTCATAACTGGTACAGCATGAAAAACATTTTCTAAAAAAAGCTCTGCAGCAGAACCAATCTTATCATCTGATTGCAGGGTTGCTACATGTTTTGTCATAAGATCAGCTGCCGTAAACTTGTTCAATATTTCTTCATTGATTTCAGAGGCTAGATTCTGATCCTCCAATCTGGGTCCATGAAGAAGTCTGTAATAGTCAGTTCTACTGATTACACCGAGCAATTCTTTATGTCTTACGACAGGAATGTGATGGATGTTGTGTTGTGTAAATAAATCACGCACCACTGTCAATGAATCAGTGGGGATAACAGTCCAAAGTTTTTTTGTCATAATCCCTGAAATGGGACCATTCATAATGTCTGAAATTTGATTGCTCATGATAAAAATAGTTTAGTAGTTTATTACAGAAAGTACTGCGAATTTAATTACTAATTCAAAAGTATTTACAAGTTCATATATTAAAAAATTTAAAACATGCCATTTTCCACTGTATGTCTATTAATACCCAGAAACCAATAGATAGGACAAAATCCAAGTATGGCTGACCAAAAGAAGGGCAAGCCTATTAACATCACAGGTATTGAACCCAGAACTCCGCCTAATATTACAAAAAACATGAGAACGGCATAGCGGAGAATGACATCTAACATGTTCATATTGTGTTGTAAAAATGCAGTTTTTTGTTTTTTAGTTTGATTTTCCATATGTCTTTGATTTACAAGTATCTTCTTAAAAAAATTCTAAACTCATTTTTAATTCTGAGAATATATGCATTTGTGTTTGCATCCTTTCTGAGATTTCGTCTATTCTAAGTTTCGAATTATCAAAATATTGATGGCTCGTTATTTTTCGTAAAGTCGCTTAATACATTGATATCTTGATTTATATCATGCCTTAAATTTTCCAATTGCAATTGTTGGATTCTCCACTGGTTTTGAAAATGTTCGGCATTAGCCAAAACTTCTTTATCTGTCCATCTGGTTATTAGATCAGGAATAAAAGAACTGTGAATTTGAATTTCATCAAAACAATACTGAAGATCTAATTTCCATAACTTGTAATGTTGAAATAAATCAGTAAGGTACAAATGAGTCGTTGTCATCACTTTATTTTTTGTTTATACAAAATTAAAGCAAGTCAGGATTTCTATTTATGACCTAGGTTTCACAGGAGAATAGAATCAATCAATATTACAATTGATTTCGCTCAATTTTTAAAATGAAATGAATTCGAAAAAACACCCGCCCTAAAAGAATCAATGGGTAAGTCGTTTTCAAAAATAATGACCTTGGAGGGTTGAATGCCTTCAAAACGAGAAGCATACAATCTTCCCTGTCCATCATATGAGAGCCCGTAAAATGAACCATCGTAAATTTTTATCATGTTCTGCTGTTGCAGGTTGAATTTTTGAATCGTTTCATTCCAGGTAAAATAAATCGTAGCAGAATTTTGTGTAATGAGTTGTACCGGTTTCCCTTTGCCCATTGGAAAGCAATGTCTTACTTGCAATGTGTTAGGGTCAATCGCAACTAAACCTCCTTCTGTACTCTGTACACTGTCAATCTGAGGATAATTGCCGTAAACAACCTTTCCTTTGCATGAGATCCAAAGATTGCCATCATTTGCTTTCAGTATCTGTGTAGGTTGATCCAAAACATGAATGGTATCTATTACCAAATCTGACTGTACATCTATCACAGAAATTATATGGTCGTTTTCCAATGATCCGCTGTTGCATACAAAAACGAGCCCTTGCAATGAATCGAAATACATTTGTTCAGGGCCTTTTCCTATTCCATTTCTGATATTACCCTTCAATTCATAATTTCGCAAGTCAATTATGCCAACAGAACCTGTCAGTAGATTAAGTCCCCACTGACTAACATAGGCCTTGTCTGCTGAAACTGGGACAAAATACCTTGGTTGTGTCAACTGTAAAATTTGAGCAAATTCTTTAAAACTGTGCGCTTGTACTATTTCAATTTTATTTGAATTGTTGACCACAATAAATGCTAAACTGTCAAGAAAGAATAGCGATTGAACAACATTACCCAAATCTCTTTGATTCACATTTCTGAATATATCATTCTGTATACTGCGATCAGTGGGATCATAGTAGGAAATCGTACCTGAACTCTGTCCGAAGATACCTTCATTTACAATATATACCCCCTTCCCATAATGCGAAATTGTGAGATTATCATTATTTTTATCTTCGCATGAGAGCGTTATAATCAATAAGAGACAGGTACAAATAAAAACATTTACCTTTTTCATATGTAAAAAACTTCTACAAAGATAATAAAAAATGAAAGACCCACTTCAGGTTTTGCAATCTTACTGGGGATATTCTCAATTTAGAGAGAAGCAAGATGAGATCGTTCATGCAGTATTGAATGGAAAAGATTGTCTTGCCCTATTGCCTACAGGTGGGGGGAAATCCATTTGTTTTCAAGTACCCGCACTCTGCACCGAAGGCATTTGCATCGTTATTTCTCCCTTGATTGCCCTAATGAAAGATCAGGTTTACAATTTGAATAAAAGGGGAATCGAAGCGTATGCCTTATATACAGGTATGCACATTAAAGAAATTGACAGAATTTTAGATAATTGCATTTATGGAAAAGTAAAATTTTTATATGTATCTCCCGAAAGGTTAGAAACAGAACTTTTCACTGAACGCCTCAAACAAATGAAAGTGAACCTCATCGCAGTTGATGAATCGCACTGTATCTCTCAATGGGGATATGATTTCAGGCCTTCCTACTTACAAGTTGCAGAAATCAGAACCCTGCTACCCTCTGTGCCTGTTTTAGCACTCACAGCAACAGCAACGCCTGAGGTGGTCATTGATATTCAGAAAAAACTCAATTTTAGCGACAAAGCAATTGTCGTTCAAAAAAGTTTCTCTAGATCAAATCTTACCTACACTGTAATTGAGGAGGACGATAAAAAAACAAAGCTGATTCAATTACTGCACAAAACCCAAGGGAGTAGTATTGTATATGTTCAAAACAGAAAAGAAACCAAGGATATTGCCTATTTGTTACAGCAAAGGGGCATCAGTGCGAGTTATTATCACGCGGGCCTAGGCCAAGAAGAAAGATCAAAAATCCAAGATGAATGGATACAGAATAACATTAGGGTAATTGTTGCAACCAATGCATTTGGCATGGGTATCGACAAACCCGATGTAAGATGGGTTTTCCATCTTAGTTTACCAGAATCCCTGGAAGCCTATTTTCAAGAAGCAGGAAGGGCGGGAAGGGATGAAAAAAGAGCCTACGCCATTCTTCTGTATAATCAGCATGACAGAATACGTCTTGAAACACATTTTAAAGCGGCCTACCCTACAAATTTGGAGATTCAAACCGTTTATCGTGCGCTGAGTAGTTATTTTCAACTGGCTACAGGATCAGGTTTGGGGCAAAGTTTTGAAATTGATTTAATCGATTTCACCAAAAAATTTAACCTAACAGTTCCTTTGGTTTTATCCTCTCTCAAAATATTAGAGATTTCGGGATATCTACACCTGTCAGAGTCCATATTCAAGCCTTCAACCCTTATGATGAAAGTAGATTCAAGAACTGCTTATGATTTTATGTTAAAAAACAAAAAGCTAGAGCCCTACCTACAATACATTGTTAGAAATCATCAAGGTATTTTCCAACACCCTGCAGCATTTTATGAAAATCAATTCATCAAAAAATTTAACATTTCAACAAGCGAACTACAACAGATTTTGTTTCAATTGCAACAAATTGGCTTCATAGAATACAAGTCAAAAACCAGCCTACCCCTCATAACCTATTTACTTGAAAACCTAAATCCTGAACATTTAACTTTTGACCAGAACAAGCAAAATTTCCTGAAAGAAAGATCAAAAAAAAGAATTGAGGCTGCCATACATTATGCGGAAAACATCTTTTGCCGGTCTGTCATGTTGTTGGATTATTTTGGAGAAAAAAAGGCAGACAAATGTGGCAGCTGTGATTATTGTTCAGGCAGATATGAAAAACCCAATGCGGAAGAGCTCAAAACAATCAAACAAAGCATAAAAATTTCCTTGTTAAAAAAACAAATGGATCTAAAAGAACTACTGTCACAGTATTCTACCAGTTTAGATTTAAAGGTTGTTTTTGTAGTACAACATTTGAGCAATCAAGGGTTTATCAAAAAAAATGAAAAAAATCAACTCCACTGGATAGATTAGCATTTTACTAATACAGATCAGGGTATTAAATTTGAACACTGCGAAAGATATTTTTTAATTATTTTATCAGATATTTGCACATACAAAAAAACAAATTCTATGCGTAGTATTGTTACTGAATATCATAACATTAGTAAAGAAAATGAAGATTTTTACTGGGACACGGAAAAAGAACCACATGCCGTCAGAAGGGAATTAATCTTAAAAGATCATCCGGAGGTAAGTAAATTGTTTGGAATTGACCCGATGTTAAAATTTACTACATTTTTTTTAGTGCTTTCTCAATTGGCTTTGGCCTTTAGTATTCAATATTGGGAAAGTTGGGGTATCACGGGATACAGTTTTTGGATTTGTTTTTTTGCAGCTGCCTACCTGATCGGGGCAACGATTACCCATGCCTTGTTCCTTGCTATTCATGAAATCACACATGATTTGGCTTTTAAAAGCAAATGGAAAAATAACTTACTGGCTTATGTTGCCAACCTACCCCTTGTTTTTCCTTATGCCATGGGATTTAAAGTTTACCACGACATGCATCACTGGCAACAGGGAAAAGAAGGTGTGGATACAGATATACCTACCTATTTTGAGGCTAAATTATTCAGGGGTTTCATCGGTAAATTATTTTGGTTTTTCTTTCAGATTCTCTTTTATGCATTAAGACCCGTTTTTGTTAAAACGATTAAGTTTACCAAATGGCATTATGGAAACCTGGCATTTCAGATAGCAGCAATGATTCTGTTTTTCTATTTTTCAGGTGTTTATGCCTTTTTGTTTTTAGTGGTATCGATGCTTTTAGCAGGTAGTTTACATCCAACTTCAGGACATTTTATTTCCGAACACTATGTTTTTCATGAAGGTCAGGAAACTTATTCCTATTATGGTCCTTTGAATCTTGTTACTTTTAATGTGGGTTATCACAATGAACATCATGATTTTCCCAGAATACCTGGAAGCCGTTTACCCAAATTAAAGAAAATGGCCCCAGAGTATTATGACCATCTCAAATCATATAATTCCTGGTCTGGTGTAATTTTAAAATTTTTATTCGATCCCAAAGTGACGCTTTACTCCAGAACTAAAAGGCATTAACCTTGATCGAACCCATTGTAGATTTTTTCCTCGAAGCTCATACGAGTGATGTCATTGCGGTGATTTCCGGAATTATTTACGTAGTTCTTGCTTCTAAAAATCATGTTTCCTGTTGGTTCTTTGGCATCATCAGTGCATTAATGACGATGTATTCCGTATGGTTTTTCATGAATTTGTATTTGGAAACACTTCTGAATGCCTACTATGTATTTGCCGGAATCTGGGGATGGTATCATTGGTCTAAAACAGATAAGGATACAAACAGGGTAAAAGTAAAACCCTTTGAATTTCATCTCAAGATCATTGTATTCGGATTGCTTATGGCTTTACTGTTAGGTTGGATATTCGATCAATTCTCCAATGCATCCAGTACCTATCTCGATGCCTTGACTACAATTTTTGCCTTAATAGCCACAACACTTACAGCCCAAAGGGTCTTGGAAAATTGGTTTTACTGGATATTTACTGATCTCATTTCCATTTATTTATACCATAGCCGTGGAGGTTCTTTTTTTGTAATTTTATTTACGGCTTATATTTGCTTCTCTATGATCGGATATTTCAAATGGAAAAAGGAACTCAATGCAAAGGGTTAAAACTACAGGTTTGGATTCAAAATTTTAAGAATTAGCTCCAACATAAGATCACCATGATCTTTCTGTTCTGTAAATTCATCTCCCAGATAAGGAAGACCCACACCTTTCGACCTTAAATCAAAATCCGAAATCTCATGAAGTATTTGAATTATTTCATGCTGGCTGTAATTTTTCACTGCAATCCTTTGATCCGCATACTTTCTTGTCATCATGCCCGATTTCTGTCCAAAATTCTTTTGTCCTATGGCAGTGTTAATGGTTTCGTCGTAAAGATTGGGCAGAAAATAGCAAATGTATACCTTACTAAAAAAAGCATACAAAGTACCAATCAACATGGGGAGTGGCGCTGCCTTGGGATTTGATTTGTAATACAAAACAATCTGAATGGCTTTTTGAGAATCTTTTTTTGCGAGTGCAGACTGAAGCTCAAAAATATCATACTCCTTGCTAAGACCTATATTTTCACGGATAATCTCTTCTGTAATGAGCGCTTTATCCCCAACTCGAATAATCAATTTTTCAAGCTCATTGGAAATTTTAGACAGATCGTTCCCTAAATAGTCTGACAAAAGTTGCGCAGATTTTGGGTCTGTTTTAATATTTTTATGTTGTAAATAGGAAAGAATCCAGTCAGGTATTTCATTATCGTATAATTTCTTAGATTCAAAGAAAAGAATTTTGTTTGCTTTGCTTAAATCCTCTAATACCTTGTAAATCTTCTTTCTTTTATCTAAGGTTTTATGCTTGTGGGCTATAACCAAAATAGTTGATTCAATCAAATGCGAAAAATAAGATTCCAGTTGATCCAGTGACTTTACATCTTGTGCTTCTTTGACAATTACAATTTGAACCGATGATAAGACAGGATATCTTTTAACCGCATCCAGAATTTGTTTGAAATCACAATCTTTGCCGTATAAAACAGTTTGATTAAAATCTTTTAAATCATCCTCTAAAAAATTTGTTTCAATTTCTTTTACAATGGCATCAATAAAATAATCCTCTTCCCCCTGTAAAAAATAAACTGGGTAAGGACTCTTTTTTTTAACAAGATGAAAAACCTGATCAAAATTCATTTAATTGGCTCTATTTGAAACGCTAATCTCATCAGATGGGAAGAAAAATTTTTACCCAAAGAATCCATTCGCATCGATCTGGATGCTCCACCGTCTAAAGCCTGATAACAGACAAAATTCAAAGCTTCAATACTATCCCATTCAAATCGTTCAACAGGTCCTTGTATTAAAGATCCAAAATGACTAGCCACCAAATCTGCGGTAAGATACTTTTTTAAAAACTGATATGCATTTATGTCTTTGGCCAAAACACCTATATTGCAAATATCATTTTTATCTCCGGATCTGGCAAAAGCCAAGTCAGACAAAAGTATGGTTTTAGACATCGTAAGTTATTTCAACACGTTCTGTAGTAGGTATCGCCGAGCAGGTTAAGATAAAACCTTTTTCCACCTCGTGATCATCCAAGGCAAGACATCTTTCCATTTTCACCTGTCCCTCAATTACTTTGGCCATGCAAGTTGAGCAAGCACCACTCATACAGGAAAAAGGAGGATCGGCCTGTACTCGGATTAAAGCTTCCAGAATAGTCTCCTTAGCCTGTAATGTAAACTCAAATTTCTTTCCTGAAATAGTTGCAGTAACATGGGCACCACCTGCAGAATTGACAGCTGCATCAGACTTAGTACTTGAAACAAAAGCTTCTCTGTATATATTTTCCGAATCAACACCCATAGACTTGAGACTATTTTCTATCGTGTTCATCATTCCTTCGGGACCACACAAATAAAATAACTCCTTTCTCAAATCGCCTAATCTGTTCGACTGAACGAAATCTTTCGTTTTAACTGTGTCTATTCTACCAATTTCACCATTCCAATGCACAATTTTTTGAGCGAAGAGACCAAAAACCCCTCCTTTCTTTTCCGTTTTCGGTTCATCTAAAATATATCGAACGATAATCTGCCCCTTATATTTTCTTTCCCATTCGTCGATAACATCCTTAAACATAATGCTATCTTCATTTTTATTCTGGTAATACAGTAAAACTCTACTTTTGGGTTCTGATTCTACCACTGTTTTCATAATAGAAAGTAATGGCGTAATGCCACTGCCACCACCAAAAAGATAATAGTCTTTCTTTGTTTCAGCCTGAGGATCGACAATAAATTTACCTTGCGGAGGCATCACTTCAATGACATCGCCTTCTTTCAAAATTGTGTTTACAAAGTTTGAAACCTTTCCTCCTTTTACTCTTTTTACACCAATCTGTGGAATTTTATCCGTTACAGGACTGGAACATAAAGAATAGGCTCTTCTCTCCTCCTTACCAGAAATATTCAATTTTAAGGTAAGATATTGACCCGACTTGTATGTAAAAGCTTCCTGAAGTTCATCAGGGATATCAAACTGAATTACCTTGGCATATTCTGTTTCGGACTTAATTCCAATTACCTTTAATTTGTAAAAATTAGTATCGTTCATATATTTTTATTTCTTAAAAATTCCGTGACTTTTCATTTTAAAATAACCCTCAACCACTTCATCAATAGGCATTTCAGTACCATCTAAGAATCTTTGACTCGAAATGGCAGCAATAAATATCTTATCAGTTAAAGCTAAAATTTTAGGATTTATAGGGTTGATTTCACCTGCTTCTATACCTTTTTGATAAAATTGTTCTGCTAGTTTTAATGATAGATCCTGAAAATCATGCATTTGCTTCCATAAATCAGGATAATTAACTCTGGTATCAGAAAGAAACTGCGGTGATATTTCAGCCAGCATCATAGTTGCCTGTCTTATGATATCAAAATATTTTTGGGTATAATCCAGCGTATCATCTTTCAAAGCAGATTCTAAAGCAATAATTCTTTTTATTGTGTAATGCACCACATCATCCAAAATTTCTTCTCTGGAGGCAAAATACTTATACAAAGTTGCTTTACTGATACATAGTTTGGCTGCTATATCATCCATTGTAAACCTTGTCAGTCCATTTTTTAGGTAAAGTGGAGTGAGTTGTTTGATCCATTCATTTTTCAACTTTGGATCATCAATTCTTGACTTGGTTACTGGTTTTCTTCCCATTTTTTATTTTCTAATGCAAAGGTAAATCTTAGGCTTTAAAAAAAACCGATTCCTTATAATTTTTCTAAGCCCTTACCTACAAAATCTCTAATTACTTGATTTTGATCACAATGTTGACTTAATTCAGCGCTTATAAATTGATTTACTTTTTCTTCCACACTATGAGGATACAATAAATGTACATTCGGACCTGCATCTAAGGTAAAGTATAAGGGAATTGAGGTTTCTTTTCTAAAATTCTGTACTTTTTTGATGATTTCCAAAGATGAGGGTTCCATCAGAACAAAAGAAGGAGAAGATGTCATCATTAATGCATGTAGCATCAAAGCTTCTGCTTCGGTAATTCTACCAAATTCTTCGATATCGCCCGATTTCAAGGCCTGCAACATCAGTTTCATATTGAGATCAGCTTGTTCGTATCTGATATCAGCAAATGGATTGTTATGCATTAGATTATGCCCAACTGTACTGGATACTGATTTTTCATTTCTGCTCACAATGAGCACATCATCATGAAAATCATGAAAATCGATATGTAAGTCTGCATCAAAAGGACTGGCGTACTCATCGGAGCTCAAAGGAAGGTAATTGCTCTGCCCCCAACTCGCGGCGAGGGGATACACACTTCTACAGGCAGAACCAGAGGCTAATCTGGAAAAGTAAGAGACTCTTTTCAAAAAATCGGTACCTTCTTTTTGAAATCCCAATTGTTTTTCCAAATCACAGATACAGGCCATCAAGGCGCTCATACTTGAGGCTGAAGAGGCTATTCCTGCAGAATGTGGAAAAGAATTTGAAGAATGAATATGCCAGTGAAATTGTACTAAAAAAGGCATTTCCGAAAGTATAGAGTTCAGAAAACTAAGAATTTTAGACTTGAATTGATCCTGTTTCTTGTTTTCAAAAAAGAAATCAATACTAATTTGGCCATCAACTTTTTTTTCTTCTATACTTATTTCTGTAATCGTATGACAATGATGTAAAGTAAAACTGATAGAGGCATTTCGAGGAAGTTGTCTACCATGTTTTCCCCAGTACTTTACCAGGGCTATATTTGATGGACTTTTCCATTTTGTTTGTATCATAATTGTTTAATTTCTAACTTATAGAAAATGTATTGTTTCATGTACCTCCTCTCTGGGAATCAAGGTTGGAAACAATCCCAATCTCACGGATCCGTTTTTTCCCCAATTCATACTTGCAGCAATACCGGGGGGGCCATTTAAGCCGAGGCAAACGATGGATTGAATCATTTTCTTCCCCAAATCTTCTTTTTCATGTTTTATAACAATCCGAAGTCCAATTTCGTTTAAACTTTCAGTAACCTTGTCTTCATAAACAGGAGCGGCAGATTCATGAATTCCATTTAATCCTAGGTATTGAAAACGTATTTCATCAGGTTGAAAAGACATAATCTGCCAAATTTCTTTTGCTGCTTTTTCAAAGGATTTAACTTTTTGCAAAGCATTTGGATATGAAAAATAAAATAACTGTTCACTCAGATAGCCTTCCTTTAATCCAATACAAAGTTTTAACTGGTCAGGCCTTTTAGAACCCTTTGCTCCTTTTAGCCATACCATGTTCTCTCTTTCTTCAATTATTTCAACTCCGCAGAGATTTACTACAACATCAGGCGTAATATATGATGAGGGATCATGTATCTCATAAACCAATTGTTCTCTGACAGTATCCCTTGTGACTCTTCCACCCGTGCCTTCTGTTTTTGTAATATAAAATTCTCCATCCTCAAAAAATACGGCAATAGGATACCCAATTGTAGCGAAATCATCATTTTGACCATCCCAGCGGGCATAAGAATTACCCCCAGTTACCTGGGCACCACACTCAATTAAATGTCCGGCCAATATCCCTTTGGCTAACAAATCCCATTCTTTTTCTTCTGAAGGAGATGTCAGGTTCCACTGAAACTCATGCGCCAGAATACCTAAGGTCAAACATGGATCAGCTACCCTACCTGTTATAACGATGTCTGCGCCCTGATCGAGTGACTCCTTGATTTTCTGTGCACCGGTATATACATTGGCATGCGTCATCTCAAAAGGCAATTCATGTAAATATTGTTCCTTGTCGAGATTTTTAAAATTATATTTTTCTTGAAGTTCATTCATTACAGGAAGAAGGTTATCACCTGTAATGGCTGCTATTTTGGCATGAATACCTTTTTCTTTACATATTTCACTCACTCTTTTAGCCGCGGCCAAGGGATGAAGACCACCTGAATTGATCACTATTTTCATTCCCTTTGATAAAGCGATTGGATAGACTCTTGAGGCAAAAATTTCAATATCTCGGGCGTATCCCAACTCAGGATTTTTCAATTTATCTTTTTGTAAAATAGAAAGTGTAAGTTCAGAAAGCGCATCCTGCACTAAGTAATCTGCCGAACCCATCATGGCTACCATCATGGCACCCAAAGGACTATCTCCATAAAATCCTTGAACTCCGGCAATCCTAATTTTTCTCATTTATATTGAACATTGAAAGGATTGGATCAATTTCAGAACCTCCTCCTCATTTGAATTCTTCTTATCCTCAACTTGCTCTTCAACGATAAAAAGAGTTTTATCACAACTTTTTAAATAAAAACAATACATAGTTCCCAAATAATAAAATCCCACTCCGGGATATCTGTATTGTATTGTTTTTAACTCCATTTGGTTTATTACAATGGTCTTAATATCCCTAAATTGAATTTTATCCTTCAATTTCTCATGATTCTTATAATCCGAAATTCGGGTATTAATAACCGTATCCAAATCAAAATAACCCGAATTTGATTCTATGATAATATCTTTAGATTGCCCGGGTCCAGATTTTTCAGCAAAAAAATATAAAAACTGCGTATCACTTGTGTCAATAGACAAAATTTCCCATTCTTCAGCCAAAGAAAAACTCAAACCCTGGTATTGATAATCGATTTTTGTCTCCTTAGTACATGAAATGAAGAATACACTAAGTAAGAAAAAAAAAATCAGTTGGTAATATTTCATTGATAGGACGATCCTAATGTATTTAATCTGATGAATTAATGCTCAAAAATGAGCTTTTTATTTTTTTTCAATGCGAATTTCAGTTGATTTTTTTCAGTTTTCTTGGCTTTAGAAACCTGAGATATCTTAAATTCACCCAAAGGAATTTTCACCCCATCAATAATGGCAAAACCTATTAAATCTTGTAGAAGGTTGGAAATCTGTTTCTGCATAAACTGGTCCTGTACACTCATCCAATTCACCTGCAGAAAAATGCTGTTGTCTTTAATTCCATTTTGTACCTCCTGCGGTAGCTGGTGCCACCAATTACGAATTTCTTCAGAATAATTGTGACTTAATTGCGGATACAGAGATAAGTTAAAATCAGATAAATTCTTTTTTATTGTTTTGATTAACTGTATTTCAGTTTCATTTTCAGTAACAGGTTCTAATTCAGGACAATTCTCGTCAATTTCTGCATTGATTGAAAATTGAATTGATAAATTATTACCCGCAATCCGATCCAATAAGTTACCTGTATTTTCAATTCTTTCATCGAAACAGGTATTCATGGCCCAAAAATCATCTTTTGCCTTAAAAGAATTACTTAAGTTGATTGAAATTTCATTATTCTTAATTTGGTTTTTAATCCCAGTTGGTAAAGATTTCCACCAGGATTGAATCTTAAATTTATCTTGGGAAGCTATAAAAGCATAATTTCTTTTGTCTAGCTCGTTAGAATAAGAAAAAGAATAGGGCTGTAGTTTCTGGTGAATTGTTATCGATTCATCCTCTTTATCAGGATTATGGCTATCATCAGTATAGATAGGTGACCCTATATTTACAACAGCGTCGACTTCTTTCTCTCTCTGACAGGAAAAAGACAAAAAAATAAGAAATAAAAAAATATACTTACAACTCATATAGATTTCGAAACAACTCAAATGCCAATTTTAATATTATGCCATTTTGACATATATTAAACGAATTAAAATTCAAATTCGTTGTGATAACATTAAAAAACTATGATTTTTTAACAAATTTAAATAAGCCAGACAATCCGGAACTTTTTTGGGAAATCACCCCCAGATAGGTGGCATTGGGCAAAGCCGAAAAATCAATTTCTTTCATCCGCTGAAAAAATGATGCCTGTTGCCATACAAGCTGTCCCTGTGCATTGAAAACTTTTATGTCAACATCTCCCATTTCAAATTCTGAAAATAGAGTGGCTGTTGAGATAACAGGATTTGGAAATATGGATATGGGCGATGGAATATCTTTTTGCAACAAATCAGGTCTGACAAAGGCCAAAGCCTTTTTTAAATCAATTCTTCCCCAACCGGAAACATGATTTGGAACATCATAGCCGCTTATATTTCCACAAACCTGGTTTATACCTATGGGTTTGGCTGTAAATTTAATCAACTCCTCCAACCATTCTACTTTTCCAGCCCATTCGGGATTAGCCGAAATCAATAATGCAATAGCACCAGCCACATGAGGTCCGGCCATACTGGTACCATTATAATTTGCATATTGAGAATCTGGAACACAGGAACGAATATTCACACCGGGAGCACAAATATCCGGTTTCATCAGATTGCTTGCATCTATGGTTACTGGACCTCTGCTACTAAATGCAGCCATGGAATCAAGAACATTGGTTGCCCCCACTGTAATGGAAGCATCAAAAATAGCCGCGGGTGTTGCAATGCTTCCACAAGCGGGACCTTCATTCCCAGCCGATACAATGACAACAATTCCTGCCTGCCTCAAATTAGAAACGGCTACACGCATAGCCTCGAAATTAGAGGGTACACATCCTTCAATAGTGGGACAACTCCATGAATTATTGATTACATGTGGGGACAAATCGGGATTTGCATCCAGACCTTGCAGGTTTGTTGGTGCTAAGAACCATTCAAAACACTCAATATAAGTAGAGGGCAGCCCCCATCCTCTTTCCATATTCCGACAACCAATCCATTGTGCTTCCGGAGCCAAACCAATTTGATTCAAACCATCCAATCCTGTCATAGTTCCCATTGTATGGGTGCCATGGTTATTGTCATCACAGGGTTGATTACTATTGAAGCCGCAAGGATTGAGCGTATCCGAATTCTGTGGATGTACGGCATGAATGGCATCATGCCAGTGATAATCATGTGTTGTGAAGGGGTGGTTATTCCCACGATAGGAGCCCTGTAATGCGGGGTGCGACCAATCATAACCCGTGTCCTGTCCCCCTACAACAACTCCTTTGCCCTTGATACTTAAATCCCAAAAATCTCTTGCCCCAATTTTGTCAATACCCCATTCAATACCTGATTTTGAATAGGAATTACTTGTTTCCACGGGAAAAGAAGCATGAATCGGTAGATTGGGTAAAACCTTTGCAATTTCACTAAACCCTTCCAATTGTTGTAACATTTGGCTGGGCAGATAAATCCGAATGGCATTCACCACAAAAAAAGATTGGTAGGACAAAGCATTGGCATCTAAGAAAGCTCTTACTCTTTTTTGAGAAATATCTACTTCTGACCTAAGCTTATGATAGACAAAGCGGCCCATCTGCAGTTTGTCACTTAGGTTTCTGGCGGCAGAGAGATCAGGTTGATTTTTAAAATAGATGAGGCAATCAACAGCTTTATCATCTTTTGCTTTTTGCAAAACGACAGGATCTATCTCTATTTGACCCATAACAATCAAATGAAATAAAAGAAAAAAAGGTAATAGATACTGATGTAAGTTCATATTACTGCAATATAACAATTTCTACTCTTCTTTTTTGATGTTTGGCTAAATTACTTTCCACAACACCTTTACCATCATACAAGATGCTGCTTTCCTTGATACCGAGATTCATCATCACTTTTTTCACCTCTTCTGCTCTTTTTTTAGATAGATTCAAATTATAGTTTTGATCCCCATCATCGTCTGCAAAACCGGTTACTACGAGCTTTACATTCTCATCCTCAAGGTATGGGTCCAGTAATTTATGTATTTGCCTGATTTGTTCATCAACTAAACTATGTTGATCTGATTCAAAATAAATTGATAAATTCTTTCTTGGATTCCTTTTGGGAAGATCTTTAGATCCTTCATTCAGGGTAACAACCCTACCTTCCGGATTCAAATAAATATTCATTGATCTGAGTGAATTAGCTTCAGATTTTTCATAATAATCAGCTCCAATAAAAGATTCAAATCCTTTCTTACTAATTACGTAGGAGAAAGTTGAATCTACGGGCACACACAACATAAACAGACCATTTACATCGGTTAGGTTGTAGATTAGTTCCTTGTCACCCATACGCACTTTTACGGTTGCAGATTCAATAGCTGATTTATTTTCAGCATTGTAAACATGTCCTCTTATCATAAGATGTTCAGACTTTGGCTTGAGTACTGTAGACAGTTGGTTTTGATACAGATCCAAGCCACCCTTGCCCCCTTGTCTGTCAGAGGAAAAATAAACAGACTCGTGATTGGGATGTAAGACCAGACCAGTTTCTCGGTAGGGGGAGTTCACAGATTCACCCAAATTCACAGGGCTTGTCCAAAAGATTTGATTTTCCTGTAAATAACTCACGAAAATGTCTTGCTCTCCCATACCGGGATGACCATCAGAAGCGAAATAGAGTGTTTTTCCATCAAGTGAGATGAAGGGAGACTCTTCATCACCTGCGGTGTTAATATCCGGACCCAGATTTTGAATTTTGCCCCAATTCCCTTGTTTGGTTCTGTAAACACAGTAGATATCAGTTCCTCCGTATCCCCCTGCTCGATTGCTCGCAAAATATATGGCAGAGCCATCACAACTGATGCTGGGCTGAGACTCCCAAAATTCAGAATTCAAAAAATCTACAGGTTCCACACCGTCAACTATTTCATCAAAGATATCATAGGATGCCTGATAAATATCACAGCCTCCTCTCACATTTTCCCAATTACAACTTGAAAAATAAATTTTTGATCCACATGTTGAAAATTTAGCCATACCCTCATTGTGGAGACTGTTTATTACACCTCCAACAGATTTGGCATCTGACCAACCTTTTTGTACAGATTTGGAATGATATAAATTTTCATCCCCTTGCCGGTTACTAGTGAATATAAGTGCTGTGGCATCAGGTGTAAATGAAGGCATTGATTCATCCATAGAAGAATTAATATTACCCCCCAATAAAAAGGGCTGATCCCCTTTCCCATGAAAACCCATTTCAATTGAAAACTGACAGTTATTTATATTTCTATCTATAAATTTATCATAACGAAGTACTGCATTATCTTCAGATATCTTAAAATCTCTGGCCAATGCATTTTTATAAAGAAAAAAATAATCTAATGCCTTTTCATATTGATACAACTTTATATAGGATTCAGCAGCCTCATAATAGGCACATCTGGAAAAGTCGGGCTTTATTTGGAACAATTTCTCAAATGCAATCGTTGACTCTTCGTATCTTTTAACTCTCAATTCGAGCAAGCCAAGAAGCCTGTAGGCCATGGCAAATTTTTCATTCTTTGATAGAATCTCTTGGATTTGCAGTCTTGTTTCATCATATTTCATCTGATTGAAAGATTTTTCTGCCATTTCCATTTTTTGACTCAGGTTTCCTTGTCCGTACAAACAGAAAGCAGAAAAAAACAATCCGATGAAAAATATTCTGATCATTTAGATATCCAGATTACTTCTTTTACATGGTACAGCTGCGATATAAATCTGGAAAGAACAAAAAAATAATCAGATAATCGATTAAAAAATTGTATCAGTTCCAAATTCAAAGGTTCCAACTCATGTAAGGCTACTATAATTCGCTCTGCTCTTCTACAAACGCAACGACATAAATGAGCAGTAGAAACAGCAACATGACCACCAGGTAAAATGAAATTTTTTAAAGGTTCCAATTGTAAATCCATCTCATCTATCCAAGTCTCTATTTGATGGATTATATCAGCAGGAAAAGAGGGAATATAAATTTGGTCTTTTTTCTCAGGATCTGCAGCCAATATAGACCCAGCTGTAAATAATACATGCTGAATTTCATATAATTTTTCTCTGATTTCAATATGATCAAGTTGATCTCTTAATAGTCCTATAAATGAATTTAATTCATCTACTGTTCCATAAGATTCAATTCGAATATGGTGCTTGGGCACTCTTGCCCCACCCCACAATGAAGTCATACCCTCATCTCCTGTTTTTGTATAAATTTTAAATGACATATGTATTACTTAATTCCCATTCATAAAATTTGACAACAATAATAACATGGAACCCCAAAAACACATAACGATAACCATTGCTATAAAGTTAATAAAAAGTACAGATAATCGTTGAGAAAATGTCATCGCTCTGGCATGCCAAAATCCCACCAACAAAATAAAGAATACCAACATATTGGTTTTCTGCAATGGTCCAAAAACCAAAACCCATCCAATTGTACCCAGAAGAAATAAGATGGTAAAGGTGGTACTTATATAAAACAAAGAAATCAATTGATGCAGCAATCCTTTCTTTAAAAAACTAAAATATAAGAGGGAGGAAAGGAATAAAAAACTCATAATGAAGAGCCAAAAAATCAAATCTTTCCCCATTCCTTGAATCTCTCCTTCTATTGTTATACCCAAAATATAACTTGTAGGGCTGATATAATTCAATAATCCGATTAGTAAGACAGAAATGATGTATAGATTAGCTGGGGTTTTGAAGTAATTACGATAACCATTCATGTAATCAGAAACTACTAACTGAGGATCTCTAAGGATTGTCCATACAGTACCTGGCAATGAACGTTCAAAAGAATAAATAAAGCTAACAAAATCTGAACATACACTCAGCAATGTGGTTTTTCGACCCCTATCTTGCTGTCCACAGTGAATACAGTAATATTCCATGGGATGATTGCATTTTGAACAATTTTTCTCTTGCATATCTATATCAATCCAATCACTTTAAACTCTATTCTCCTGTTAACTGCATGCTCGGCATCACTACAATTCACACCATCCTTACAACGATTCAAAGGTAAGGTTTCACCATAGCCCTTGTATTTTAGTTTATGTTTATTAACCCCATTACTAATCAGGTAATCGTATACATTTTTTGCCCTTTTCTCAGAAATTTCAAGATTATAGCTGCTACTTCCCTTCGCATCAGTGTGTGCTCTTATTTCAACACTTATACCGTTTTCTTTTAAAATGCTGATTAATTCTTTTAAACCTTTAGATTTTTTTTGATCAATCACATCTTTATTTACCTCAAAAACAAGCTCAGATCCTTTCACATAATCACCAACCTTGTATTGTGTCAAACCAATCACCTTAAATTCTATTCTTCTGTTCAAAGCATGTTCTGCATCCGTGCAATTCACACCATCTTTACACTTATTTTTCACCTGAGACTCACCATATCCTTTGGCTATCAATCTTTCTTCCTTGATACCCTGACTCGCTAAATAATCTTTTATTGCTTCAGCTCTTTTCAATGAAATTTCTTGATTGTAGGTAGTAGATCCTTTGGAATCTGTATGCGCTCCAATCTCAAGAACCAAATCTTTTTGATTTTTTAAAAGGGAGATAATTTCTTTAATACCAGGTGAACTTTCATCCAAAGCGGTTGAGTTAGTTTTGAATCTCACTGCTGCAACTTGAATAAAATCATTTAGTTTATAGGTTGAAATACTACTTACAATCTTTGGATCAACAAGGGTTTTTTCATTAGATTTAGCTGAATCTGATTTGCTCTCTACCTTTGTTTCAGATATGTTTGGCGTTTTCACTTCTACCTTTGTATCTGTTTTTACAACTAAATTTTGCCTGCTACTGCTATCTTTTACATTCCTGTTCAGTAGAGGTTGTGGTGAATCTGCAACTTTAGCAACTATTTTTTCTGGCTCGGACCTATTCGGATTCATTTGATTGATGACAATTTCCTCTCTAATCTGATTCGCGTCAACTATGGCTGTTTCTTTGTAGGGAAACTGAAAACTGTTTCCCTGATCCTGACAAACATAAACCACAGCTCTGTAATTAATTTGATGTTCAGACTCTGAACAATTGACAAAATCCACGCAACCATTTAAGGTATATTTTTCACCTAAACCTTGATATTTGATCCTTGATGCTTCCAAGCCCCTATTTATAAACCATTGAGCAACAGTAGAGGCTTGTTGGTTGGATAGATTCAAATTACCTGCCTGAGAACCTCTGGCATCTGTATGAACGTCAATTTGAATTTTAAATTGTGATTGATTCTTCAAACTTTGTAACCAAACATAAGATTCTTGTAAATCTTCCAAAGCTTTATTGATATCAGTACCGAGAAGTTGAACTGAAAAAAAATCGCCCAGTTTTATTTTTTTAATAGGCAGGCTTTGCACATCAACCACAGGTTTGGGAGAAACAATGGTTTTCGGATCTTGAAAACCTATATAAATATCCTCATTGCCTATGCTCCCTTTTCGATCAGAAACAAAAACAAACAGACCTGTTCTGTAATCTGAGCAATAATAGGAATCGTCATAACTGCTATTGACTGATTTTCCCAAATTTACTGGCAGAGTCCACTGATTTCCTTTTTTTTCAGCATAAAAAATATCTAAACCACCAAAACCATGATGCCAATCAGAGCTAAAATACAATTTTCCTAATTCGTCAATAAAGGGTGTCATTTCATTCCCGGGCGAATTAATCTGAGGACCTAAATTAATGGGATCTGACCAACCTTTATGATTTTTTTGGCTGTAGTATAGATCAAAACCACCAAATCCACCTGGGCGATTAGAGCTAAAATACAATATTGTACCTTCCGCAGCTAAAAACGGATGTCCGCTGGAATATGGATTTTGATCATTTATACCTGCATTAAAGGGAAGAAATTGTTCTGAATCCTGATCCCACTCACCTAAGGACTTGGTTTTGTAAACATAAAGATCCATCAATAAACCAGAGCCTTCTACCTGGCGGATTCCATCAGTAAAATTATTTGAAGTTACAGCAACCCAATCTCCTTTTCTACTATAAGACATGGGTGCATCGTTTATATCCTTTCCGAGGACAGAGCGCAAGGCCATAGGAAAACCTACATTTTTCTTATCAAGAAGCACTTCAGTCTGATAATATTGATTAAACTGAGGGCCAGTCCATGATATTCTACCTTCTTTTTCCATTGAAACGGGCTTCGAGGAAGCAAAGAGCAATTTACCCTGGGTAATTAATGGGGCAAAATCAGCATTCTTTGAGTTGATATGTTGAGGATGAATAACATCAGCCGGTTTTTCTTCAATATACTTTTTTACAAATTCAATAGAACTTGCATAATGGTTTCCTTTCAAAGCATCTTTTTTTGAATAGATACTAAACCATTTCGAAGCAAGATCTAATTTACCGATAGTTTTAAGCAACTGTGCATATTCAAAAATAAAATTTTGCATGCCATTATATTCCACACATTGGGCATACCATTTTTCTGCTTTTTCATAGTTGCGTGTAAGATAATAGCATTGCGCCAGTCTTCCCATAGCTAAAGGCTGTTCAGAATCAGCCTCTAGAGCTTTTTCATAAGCATAAATTGATTCTTTTATTTTTTTATTTGCATAGAGTGCATCAGCCTGAACAAATAATTCTTTCTGTGCAAAAGTAGTATGCCCAACAAAAAAGAAAAAACCGAAAAGAAAAATATATTTCATATCATATTTTCTAAGGAAATGCAAAAATAATACCATTTAACTAGAAATCAACTCTCAATCTAATATTGATGCGTCTGGAAGTTAAAAAGTTGGGTATAGCATAGCTCGTATTTGAAAAATCTTTAATCCAGGTATTGGAAGCGACATTGGCTACTGCCATTAAGTTAAATACTTCAGCACTTAATGATATCCCTTGAAAGGCTCTCAGAATATGCTTTTTATCTTTCAATGCGGACCAAGCATCTTTTGCATTCATTTGCCCAAATTGTTTTTTAACATATTTAGCACGATTCCATAAGCTAAAACTAAAGCCGATATCAATCCTATGGTAAGGAGAATATCGGTATAAATTTCTAGCCACAATATTGTCTCTGGGAATACCAAATGGCATACCCGATCCAACTGTAAGCGCCAGATTAACCTGACACCATTCTGCTTTGGGAAAATGATCTTGAAAATACATAGAAAATAGAACCAATTGATCTGTTGGCTTAGCAACGTCTGCAGTGATAGCAGTGTCAATACGATTTCCTTCCAGGGAGTAAATTTTATGTTCTACCCCTTCAAAAGATTCTCTGGCCCTCAAGAAAGAAAGATTAATCCAAGATTCTAATCCTGGTACTAATTCACCATTCAACCTTAAATCTACACCAGCCACATAACCATTCGCTATATTATCTCCGTAATAACGCACCCTGACATTTTCTACATCATAAGGAATTAAATCCCATTGGTGTTTGTAGTAGGCTTCTGTAATAAATTTAAACTTTCTCTTAAACATCATAAAATCCCAAACAACACCACCCAAAACATGAATCGACTTTTGTGCCAATACTTGCTGATTTACAGTTCCTCTCAAATCACGAAGCTCTCTGTAAAATGGTGGTTGATAATACAATCCTGCAGCTAATTTAAATGTAATATCCTTTGTTTTTTTTGTAGAGTCAGACCACAAATTTCTAAACTTCATTGGGGTGTAATACAATTGAACACGGGGTGAGACCAATATTTCCTGATTGACGGTCCAATAATGAGCACGTACACCGGCGGTCAACCGAAGAAAATGATTTTGATTTTTATATTCCCAGGTATTTTGCAAGAACCCAGTTATTCTGTGCGATTGTAAATTAGTTTCAGATTTAACATAATCGAAAATCGGAATAGCTGTAGTATCGAAAGGAAGAGTGAATCCGAGGGAATCAAATCGGGTCCATTCCTTTAATTGATCTTGAATCCATTCGTATTTATATGTCAAACCCCATTGAAGCAAATGATTATTCTTATGTTTCAGGTCTTTGTGATTTCTATCATGAGAAAATGCACCCACATATTGAAACTGAGTTACCGTACTATTTAAAAAATTCCGGGCAAAAAGGTGTGTTTCTCCATAGGCCAGAGTACCTATAACATCCCCAAAATTATCCTGCCCCAAACCGGTTTCCACTTCTTCCAACCTGTAAAAATTTTGAATGTCAATTTTCTCATTTTCCCGACTCTGATACACTGATCCCATAAAACGATGACGGGTTGATTCAGTCATATCGATTGCTTTCACGGGATGTTTTCTCTCATTAACAGGTTGGGTGTAGGCAAGAGATAAACCGGCAAAATTTGTTTGAAAATCAGACACCTCTTTCCCTTCAAATAAGGAACTAAGTCTGAGCGCCTGGTTAAACAAACCGGTTGTTGTAGCACTACTCAAGGGTACGAGGGTAAAATCTGCAGAATTGTATCCACCAAGCAATTCCAGTTGCCAATCCTTACTCAGATCAAATATAAAATTACCTTGTACATCGACAAAATTTGGCACATATTCTCCCTGAATATCCAGGCTATTGAGCAAATATCTGGTTGTTTTATAGCGGGCACCCAAGGTGTAGGTAAATCTTCTGTTTTGATCTTTTAAATATTTAGCTCCTCCCAAATACAAAGAAGCTCCCAAGATACTTGCATTAACAGAACCTTCGATTGCCTTGGTTGGTCTTTTATATCTTACATCTAACACAGAGGACATTTTATCACCATATTGCGCCTTAAAGGCACCTGAGGAGAAAGAGAGGGCATCCAGCATATCGGGATTTGGAAAGGTAAGACCTTCCTGCTGTCCGCTTCTTATCAGTAATGGCCTGTAAATTTCAAATCCATTTACATAAACCAAATTCTCATCATAATTACCCCCTCGAACAGAATATTGAGAAGTCAATTCACCTCCGGTTCCGGCCGTCACACCCACAGCAATGAACTGCAGCATAGACTCTAAATTCATTGTGGTAGAAGGAAGATTTTTGATATCTTCACCTGATATCCTCAAGGCATCAGCTTCTTTATCTTCAAAACTACTCACCAATACTTCCTCGGTTATATAGGTGCTCAGTACAATATTTAATTGTAAAACTTCGTTTTGATTTAATTTGATATCTGTTATTTTTTTAACCGGATAACCTGAGGCTATAAAAACCAGGTCAAAATATTGATTTGCAGGAACGGAAAGATCATAGCTTCCATCATCTGCAGTTTTTACAGCAGACACCTGTTCATTATTTACCACCAGTACAACTGAAGCAAATAATATAGCCTCAGAACTACCAGAATCGCTCAGTACTCCTACCATTCTGGCTGTTTCTTGGGATCGAACCAGGAGGGGGAGAAAAATAAGAAAAAATATCGCGCTTAAGTTATACTTCATGTAGTGTTTTGTAATAGAACAAATTAATTGTGAACTACAATTTTTTGGGTATTTGATCTGCCTTTTTCATCTCGCATATGAATGAAATACATTCCGGCAACCATAGCATCAGGAAGAGAGATTTGTAATGCATTGTTGCCTTCTACCAGATTTTCTGTCGAAAAAATTCTTTGCCCGGCAACATTGTAAAAATCAAGTTTCAATAGTTCAATATTTGTTTTAAACAATAAACTAAGTTGCTGGGATTTAGAAACGAAGGATGGCATGATGTCTATCTCTAAATTAGGCTCGCTCTCTGTTATCTCCATACCAGAAGGTATGATGGTATTGAAAAATTGAGTGGAGCTAAAGGGAACGCAGGTAACAGATTGATTGAAGGGTCTGACTCTCCAACCATAGGGAAAGATTGCAGGTCTGGGAGGAAAATACCTGGAAGATTGAAAAAAGGTATCTGTTGTGATATGCTTTTCCACAATTTGATTGGTGGCATAAGGTTCTTTATAAACTTCAATCAAATAATGTGTTGCCCCGCTAGTGTTTTGCCAGGTAAATCTGGGATTTGTTGCAGGAATAATTTGAGAAGGAGCTGGATAAATCAATTGAGCGGCACCTACAGAGTCTCGGATTGGATTTTGATTGTAGAGCCAATTTGGCTTTTCGTTCACAACAAAAGCATTCATTGCATTTATTTGCTCATTGGAGAAGCCAACCTGGCATTCATCGTAGGCATAAGACATGATATACCAACCATCACTAAAAAAAGCAACTGAATCCGGATCTAACTGCCTTGTTGCACTTATGCTATTGGTTGATGTACAGTACCATCTAAATGCGAGATAATCTGAAGGTGTGTCGCAGAAACCATCAGCAGCCGTATTGCAATTTGATTGCGACCCGCTACGAGGTACTCTTTCCACAAAAACAGTATCCACGATCAAAGTATCATTTAAGTACAGGGTATCCTTAAAATCAGTGTAATTGATTGTCACCCGTTCCGGAGCAGGACTATTAAATACTGATACAGGACTACCATTGTAACTGATTCCTCCTTCCCAACCTAAAAATGTATGGGGTAAATTCAGACAATGCCCCATTTCATGAGCAAAAGTATGTCCATCAATACAATTATTATTCATGGCAATACCGGCATAAGGCAAATTATAACCACAATTACCTGCCGGACTGGCAACGAAATAGACATTGATGGTATTGGGTATGTTGTACTGTAACATTCTGATACCACCTGCTTTAACAGAATCATGGATGTAGAAAGCAGATTCGTAAATATATCGAATATTACCTTCAATAAAAAATTGCAATCCAGTACCTTCAAAATCTCTATTCAATTGACAAAAAGAACTTAACACACCCTCTACAGGAACCATTCCCAAAGAATCATCTGAACCTACAATAGTTAAGGAGAGGGGCAGATAGGTTACACCCCCTCTATTCTGAAGAGAAGACAGATATCTTTGAGGATCTTTTTGGTAATCCTGTAACCATTTACTCTTAGAGGAACTCGTCCCACAAGAAAAATGAGGTATCTGTGCCAGTATGAACAAAGCATTAAAAATTAAGAGGAGGGTTACTGTGTATTTTTTCATTTTTTATTTTTGTCAGATTTCTTGGTAAATAGGTTGGGTAAGGATAAAAACCATTTTTTCAGATTAATTTTCTTTTTGGTTTTGTTGTGTATACACCGACATGGCAGGGCTACATCCTTACTGGTTTCAAAAAATTGAATTTGGTTTACTTTTTGATCAATATGAACATACTTGCCGGAAGGGGATTTTTTAGGATTTGATATCCAAAATTTTGCGAAGGATCCATTCCCTTGAAAAAGGCTACCATCAAAAAGAAGATAACCTGCAGGAACCGCATTGAATCCAGAACGATTGTTACCTGCAGAACCTTTCAACCACAAATATTCTGATTTTAGCATTTTAGCATCATTCTTTACTTTATCGATCAGAATACGCCAGTCTTTTTCATTGGGCAAACGCCAGCCTTTCGGACAAATATAGTTGGCAGCATCACAGGTGTAATAATAACCTAAGATTTTATTTTCAACTGTTTCTTCAAATTTATATCCACCATCAATGTCAAACCTAATATTCTCGGCAAACCATTCCTGATTTCCAATTCGAACATATCGATATGCTTTCATATCCCTTGTATCTCGAAAAATTCTGACCTGTTGGGCTTGCAAACAAGCCAAATGAGAAAATAAAACTACAGATACAAAAAGGAAATATCGCATCCTAAAAATTAAAATTGTGCAGACTTACAACCTGCTTTTTTCTTTCTCCTCTGTCTTGCACCTCTCAGCCCTTCATCAGTAAAATTGTAAGAAACTGTGATGCCTGTAATCAAATACCAGTCCTGTGCTTTATCACCACGATCTCTGCCCCTCTCAGCTGCAGCTCTTTGATATGTTTCAATATCTACATTGGAATTAGCATCCATTACGTAGAAATAGGTTCCATCAGACATCATTTCCTGTAATGATAACTCCCTGATTGGATTTGTTGAAATGATATTTCCATCATTGTCACGAATATTTTCAACTAACATATACTGGCCTGCTCTGTAAGGGCTTTGATTATAATAAGACTGCCCGCTGATCGCATCCAATGCATAGGAAAATCCAACATCATCCAGATAATCTGTAAAGGTTTTTCTAAATCCGATTTCAAAACCAATGTTAAAATTACTATGTACTGCAAATTTAAATCCGACACCCATTGGTATAGATACCTGAGTTAAGGAATATGCTTTTCTATCGGGAAATTGCGGAAGTTCCTGTCCTTCTGTATGTAAACCTTGCAGATCAATCCATCCATCTTCCACATTGGGATCAAAGTTTCGCGCCTGGGGATTGAAATTAAATACACTAAAGCCAAGGAATGCGTAAGGAGAAAACATTTTACCATTTCCCTGGGGATTAAAGCCCATCATATTAAATTCGCCAAAAACACCAAATTCAAGAATATGAGACCTAAAATGAAGATTTCTAATCCGATTTCTGGCATCTTTTGAATCCATATCATCACCGGAAATAGCTCCGTATACACCCTGCGCTCTCAGGGTAATATATTTATTCATATTGTATCTAAGGAACAGTCCACCAGCGGGATGCAGATGTTTAAAATCAATGATAGAATTTACTAATTCACCAGAATAATTTGACACACCAGCGATGAGTCCGACTTCAAAATAAGGTCTGGCCCAATTGAACTGAGCATGGTTTTGTGTTGTAATAAAACCAAAGATGGCAAGAAAAAGGAGTTTTTTCATAATGTTAACTTTGTGCGCTAACAAATATAATTTTTTTTAAAATTAAATCCTATTTTCCGACGCTTAGTTCTTTACCTAACAACAATTACTGTGTCTCTACTATAGGAAAGAAAAGTAAAGATACCCTGACCACCCCTGATATTTGTAAGGATTCTGGAAGGTTGCGAGAATGGATTCCCATTTGAATTTTGGGCATCACTAATTGTCTCCAGGAAGTCATGATAATCCCTATCAATATGATAAAATGTCGATATCAAAGTATCACCTAAATCATAATTATAGTTGGTGCCAAATGCTACCTTGCCCCCATTGAAAAAACGAGCATCATCAATTGATAAATCATATTCTGGATTTCTACAGACATTAAAAAGACCTACAGAATCAAACAATGCTCCTTTATGAAGCATAACTCTGTAGTAGTCAACAGTATTTGCATCATCAACTACAGCTGAAATCAGACCTGCTTTATCATCCTTAAATAGAAGTGTCATTTCGTCAATAGGAACAGGTCTTAAAATCTGGTTTTTGCATATGCATGTCTGTTACCTTGAGGATCGTGAATTTCCAATTCGAAATCGCTGTTGTAATCTTCAGGACAGATCTGATTTGATCCATAATTATAGAATCTGGTGAGATCGGCATTGAAAAATGGTATAAACCCAAATAAACTATCCGCAGGGCAATTGGGTGAAAAATAAAAAGACTCCTGTAAGGTATCAGATATTCCATTATGTCTAATGATTACAGTTGCACCTTTAACCAAAGGACAAGCATCCAAAGACTCAAAAAAACCTTTGGTTTCAGTTAGTAAAACACGATAAGGCTTTCCCGCCTCAAGATAACATTCTACTGTAAGAATCCGCTCTGGAGTTGGTAAGTTTAGGTCAATATCTCTTTCAAGTGAATCACAAGAATTCAAGGTGAATATGAGGAGACCACTAAAAATGATAATTAGAATATTTTTCATAATTAAAATACAAAATTCCATGTAAGTGTAGGTATGATGGGTAAAAGTGTTACTGCTTTTGCCTGAAATTTTTCAGGGATTCGAATTCCTCCTTGATCCTCGCTTCCCGGGGCATACTGAGGGGTGATGTAAACAAAAAACACATTGTATTGATTGTATAAATTGTAGATACTCAATGTTAAATCGCTTTTAAATTTCCTTTTTTGAAACATCTTTATGATGAGACCAAAATCCAGCCTGTGATAATCAGGTAACCTGTAAGCATTTCTCTGGCTGTAAATAGGAATAAAATTAAAGGGATTATCATTCGTGATATCTGTTACAATCATTCTTTGCTCTGGTAAAGAATAGGCCTTACCTGTACTATACACCCAAGACAAGGAAAGCGTGAGGGGCGTTTTTGGTATATCAACAGTTATGACTGCTGAAAAATCATGTCGTCTGTCTGAAATAGAAGGGAAAGGGCTACCATCCATGATATCAGGAAATTGGCGGT
>Ga0169931_10001414_pt1 | contig 39618 bp, 30 predicted proteins | sample Kivu_15m_20L_FD_129675 | JGI IMG/M metagenome (GOLD analysis project Ga0169931, IMG submission 129675) | Freshwater microbial communities from Lake Kivu, Western Province, Rwanda to study Microbial Dark Matter (Phase II) - Kivu_15m_20L... | ecosystem: Environmental > Aquatic > Freshwater > Lake... | reverse complement strand
TGTGCGCGAATGGCTGATTGCCAACAACTTCCAAGGACTTGAAGGACAAAGCATTCCCGAAATGACCGAGGAATTTGTGAGCACCATCACCGAGCGCTACATCGAACTTTACGAAAAAATCACCGGAAACACTTTTGAGCGCCATGATTTAAGCGATCCACTGGCTAGGATAGAGAAAAATGTGAAGAAGTATTTGAAGGGGTAGAATTCGAGATTGGAAAATTCGAGATTTGAAATTCGAGATTCAGCCTACCTCGATACACGTTCGTGCCTCACGCACTCGGTAGTCAGAATCTCGAATTTCGAATTTTTTAATCTCAAATTACATTGTTCAAACTTTCTTGAAAAACAGCCACTTCAAATTTCCACCATCTGCAATTCTCTTTGTACTTTTGCGCCATGTTAGAGATGATACTGATTTTGGATTTTGGCTCTCAATACACACAGTTGATTGCCAGACGTTTACGTGAATTGAATGTGTATTGTGAAATCCATCCGTGGAACAAATGTCCTGAAATAGGCGACAATGTGAAGGGCGTTATTTTATCGGGTTCGCCATTTTCTGTGCGCGACCCTAAGTCTCCGAATCCAGATTTGAGCGGAATTAGAGGAAAATTACCCTTGATGGGCGTTTGTTATGGTGCACAATATATGGCTCAGGTTTCTGGTGGCAATGTAGCTCCTTCAAATGTTCGCGAATACGGACGCGCCAATCTTTCTATGGTGAATGGTGCCCACGTTTTGATGAATGGTATCGGTACAGGCTCACAAGTTTGGATGTCGCACGGAGATACCATCACAGAAATTCCCGAAAATTTTGAAATTATTGCCAGCACAAATGATGTACGCGTTGCAGCTTATCATATCCAAGGCGAAGAAACTTATGGCGTGCAATTCCACCCAGAAGTGTATCACTCACTCGACGGCACGCAATTGTTGAAGAACTTTGTGGCAAATGTTTGTGGTTGCCAAATGGATTGGACACCAGATTCATTCATCGAGACAACTGTGTCTGATTTGCAAGCCAAATTGGGCAATGACCGTGTAATTCTTGGTCTTTCTGGCGGTGTTGATTCATCTGTTGCGGCCATGTTGTTGCACAAAGCCATTGGGAAAAATCTATATTGCATTTTCGTGGACAACGGATTGTTGCGTAAAAATGAATTCGAACAAGTTTTGGAGTCCTACAAAGACATGGGATTGAACGTGAAAGGCGTGAATGCTTCTGAAAGATTTTACAAGGAATTGAGCGGACTTACCGACCCTGAATTGAAAAGAAAAGCCATCGGCAAAGTATTCATCGATGTTTTTGATGAAGAATCGAAATTGGTGGAAGATGCAAAATGGTTGGGACAAGGCACGATTTATCCTGACGTGATTGAATCTGTTTCCGTGAGCGGAGGACCATCGGCGACTATCAAATCGCACCACAATGTTGGCGGTTTGCCCGATTACATGAAATTGCAAGTGGTTGAACCATTGCGTTTGTTATTCAAAGACGAAGTGCGCCGCGTAGGTAGAGCTTTGCAAATCGACAATAAAATTTTGAATCGCCATCCTTTCCCAGGTCCTGGACTTGGAATTAGAATTTTGGGCGAAGTGACCGCTGAAAAAGTGCGCATTTTGCAAGAAGTGGACGCCATTTTCATCAACGAATTGAAATCAGACGATTTATACAACGACGTTTGGCAAGCAGGAGCGATTTTTCTTCCTGTGCAATCTGTTGGTGTGATGGGCGATGAAAGAACTTATGAAAATGCAGTGGCCTTACGCGCTGTTACTTCTACAGATGGTATGACTGCGGATTGGTGTCATTTGCCTTACGATTTCTTGGCTAAGGTGTCGAACAAAATTATCAATCAAGTGCGCGGCATCAATCGCGTTACTTATGATATCAGTTCAAAACCACCAGCCACTATTGAATGGGAATAAGTTTAGCACGGTAATTGTAAAATGCTGCGTGAATTGTATATTTAAAAAAAATGAAGATGAAAAACCTGTTCGTTGTATTGCTTTTGATAACTTCGGTTGGCACCTTATTGGCGCAACCAGAAAACGCAAAAACAGAGATTAGAAATGGTCAAACTTTTTACGTGCACGAAGTCATTCAAGGCAACACGCTTTGGGGACTTCAAAATCTCTACAAAGTTTCAGCAGAAATTATTATTCAGCACAATCCCAGCGTTGTCGATGGACTGAAAGTTGGTCAATTGATCTACATCCCAGTAAATGGCGTGGCTCCTGTAAAACCAAATGCTCCAAGTCAAGCGCAACCCGGCACACATGTTGTCGAAAATGTAGTTCATGTGGTTGCTGGCGGCGAAACAGTTTATGGCATTTCCAAAAAATACAACATCACACCAGAGCAGCTACTTGAGTTGAATCCAGAGGCCAAAAACGGTCTTTCAGTGGGTCAGGTCTTGTTGATTTCAAAAGGAACACCAGGCGCATCAATTCCCGTTGGCAATACTCCAAGCGAAGTCATTCCTGAACCCGTGCGCGAGCCTTCTACAGTAGTGATTTTCAAAGATTCTTTGGTACAACATCGCGTGTTGAAAGGAGAAACGCTTTATTCTATTTCCAAGCGTTTTATGGTTCCTGTAGAAACACTCATGGAGGTAAACAAACTCAAATCGCAAAATATCAAAGAGGGTGATGTGCTTATTATTCCATTGAAAAAAGAGAATGTTGGTCAAGTGCCTTACCGTCCCGTGCCACCGCCAGCTACTGGTGTCACAATCAACGCACCAGCGCGAAATGACGGCGAATTTCAATTTCAACAAAAAAACCAACTTCGCATAGCGGTCTTACTCCCTGTAGAATATGGTAAGTCAACCCGTTCGAATGGAAAAACTCGCGCGGCCATACAATTCTATGCGGGCGTTAAAATGGCCATCGATACTTTAGGAAAAATGGGCTTAAATGCACACGTTACCCTGTTCGATACCCGTTCAGATTCTGCAACCACTGTTGGTGTTTTAGAGAAAATGAATGAAAGTCAATGGGATTTGGTTATCGGACCCTTGTTTCATACACCTGCCCAACTCGTTGCCAATTGGGCCAAGCAAAACCGTGTGCCATTGTTGTTACCCACACCCATGTCGCCAGCACTTTTGAAAATGAATCCTTATGTGTATATGTCGATTCCAACCGATGCGCGAATCATGGAAGGGTTGGCACAACACATTGTTCTCCGCCACGCCAAAGACAACATCATTCTTATCAAATCAGGACTTGCCGAAGACGAGCAGAACTATGAAATTTTGAAGAATAAAATCAACAGCTTGTTGGGTGCTGGCGCATATCGAAAAACGGTAAAGGAAATTTCTGGTAAAGCTAATTTACAGAACGCTTTTGTGCGAGGAATGCGCAATATTTATATCATGCCATCTAAAAACAAAAGTCACGTAACCGATTTTTGGAAGGCCTTTGAAAGTTTTCAATTGAGAAACAGTGATGGCAACAACCCCAATATTGTACTTTACGGCATGCGCGAATGGGAGGAATGGAAAGAATTAACCAGGGAGCAAAAATCAATTGTGAATTTACACTATGCCTCTGCTACGTCTTGGGTGATCACAACAGCTGGATTCAATAATTTTGCGCGTCAATATCGATCTCGATTTATGGCTGAGCCGGAGAGATTAACCGTTCAAGGCTACGATGCAACCCATTATTTCATTCGCAATTATTTCATGAAGAACATGACCAACTACAATGCGGTAATTAATCAATTTAATTATCAGTCTACTGGTGAAGGACATGGCATGGAAAACAGAACAGTTTTTATTCTTCGTTATGAAGAAAACAAACTAATTGAACTTGGTCGTGTGCAATAAAGAGCAAATTTCTCAAGCTTTTCAGTCGCTCCAAGACCACATTTGCGAGGCTCTTGAGGTTTTAGATGCAGGGCAAAAATTTCAAGAAGACAAGTGGCAACGTGCAGAAGGCGGAGGAGGTAGAACCAGAATTCTTGCGCACGGAAATCTCATCGAAAAAGGTGGCGTGAATTTCAGCGAAGTACATGGGCCTGTAACCGATTTGATGCGCAAACAACTCCAATTGGATGGCGATGAGTTTTATGCCACAGGCGTGTCAATTGTACTGCATCCACACAACCCACACGTGCCAATCATACACATGAATGTGCGATATTTTGAACTGAATACGGGCGTATATTGGTTTGGCGGAGGGATCGATTTGACACCGCATTACGTTGTTCCTGAATACGCGGCAAAGTTTCACCAAGGATTAAAAACAGTATGCGACAATTACCATGCTGATTTTTACCCCAAATTTAAAGAGTGGGCCGATGACTATTTTTTCATTCCTCACCGTGAAGAAACCCGTGGAATTGGTGGAATTTTCTACGACCATTTGAAGACAGACGAAAAAATATCGAAAGAACAGTTGCTTCAATTCTCCTTGGATTTGGGCAGACTTTTTCCAGTGGTTTATAAAGAGCAAGCCGATGCTTTTCGTGACTGGCCTTATTCCACAGAAGAACTAGCATGGCGTAATTACCGCAGGGGCAGATACGTTGAATTCAACCTGGTTTATGATCGAGGTACAACTTTTGGCTTGAAAACCAACGGCCGAACGGAGTCGATATTGATGTCATTGCCTGAAAATGCCTCATGGATTTATAACCGCGAGCACAATGAGAAGGAGATTGAAACGATCAATGCACTTCGCAAAAATATAGATTGGATTTCGCTTTAAACGCCAATAAAATCACCAAAATTCAATGGTGTAATGACTTGCGTATTCGCGTTTTCATATGCATTTATGAAAGCCTTAGACACCTTTTGATTCTTTCTTGTATTCCACTTCATTTCATAAGCAAAAATGTGGTTGTTGATAGTTTCGATATAATCTACTTCGCTTCCATTGTAGTTTCGCCAAAAATAGGATTGAACATCGGGACGGAAAACTTTATTCATTTTCATACGTTCGCTCACAACAAAATTTTCCCATAAAGCACCCACATCTGGTCTTATGCTAATATCGTTAAATTGATTGATAATCGCATTGCGAATACCATTGTCCCAGAAATACACCTTGCTCATCTTACTGATTTCTTTGCGGTCATTGGTGCTAAATGCCTTTAAACGAAATACAACAAAAGCCTTCTCCAACAAATCAATGTAATCAGCAACAGTTTCCGATTTCACCCGCAGCTGTTGAGCCAATTCATGCAAAGAAACTTCAGCGCCCATTTGATATGCGAGTAGTTTAAGCAATTTGTCCAGAAGTTCTGGCTTGCGAATGTCTTTCCAAATCAACACATCTTTATAGAGATATTGACCTGCTAGATTTTTGAGAAGTAATTCAGCATCATTTGGATGGTTAAAAATATCAGGATATGAGCCATAAATTAAATGAAATGGCAACTTTTGCTCCAATTGAAACAGTGTTGCTTTCGGGTACATTTCACACATTGTGAACGGGTGCAAATGAAAAAGTAAATGTCTGCCTGTCAAGGGTTCAAAAACTCGGTCGGATATTTCCAGTGCTGATGAACCTGTAGCAACAAACTGCACATCAGGAAAATTATCAATCATCAATTTAAGGAGTAAACCAGAATTTGAAACGCGTTGCACCTCATCAATAACGACCAACTTATTATCACCAATCAGACTCCGGATATTCTCTAATGTTAAGATTTCCAAGCGCTCTTTGATATTGATTTCATCAGCATTGAACCAAACCTGTTGCTCAGCACCCGAAAATAGCCGTGTCAAAAGTGTTGTTTTACCAACTTGGCGCGCACCTATTAAAACCAGTACTTTTTTACGGTTTACCCACATTTTGAGTGTCTCATCGATATTTCTGTGTATGATTTCCATTTCTGCATGCTTTCCTAAAAGACAAAATTAGTATTAATTTTTCTAATATATGAGAAAAATAAAGCAAAATTTTTCCAATATAAACAACAAATAAGAATTACTTTTTCCATTACAACCGAAAAATAAGTATTAATTTTTCCATTAGCCAAAATAAAATTGATTCATTTAATCAATAAACACGGCTATTAAAAAAAGAGAAATCTAGCGTCAACTATCAAGAAACTCACTAACTTTGCAGTCATATGAATCAAGTGCTATTTATCAGTAATGTTGGTGGAATGGAAGTAATAGTGATATTACTTTTCGTTCTCATGTTTTTTGGCTCAAAAAGCATTCCCGGATTGGCGCGAACCTTAGGCAAAGGCATACGCGAAATTCAGCATGCATCTGATGAGATTAAACGCGAAATTCAGAGCACTGGAAACGACATCAAAAAAGATTTGCAATTGGGAGATCAAGTGAATCAAATTGTGCAAGATATTGAAGCAAAGCCGAGACAACTTCTCGATCAAATTGAAATGGAAGTGGAGCAAACAAAGCGCAGTTTGGAAGAACATGCCAAAATAGAATTGCCCTCAGAATCTCCTCTCGAAATCAACAAACCACCCCAAACGCCACCCGAATCATGAGTTATTTCTTGATTGTTATTGGACTGGCCATTCTTATTTTTGGAGGCGACATATTGGTGCAAGGAGCATCTGGAATTGCAAAAAAACTTCGTCTTTCACCACTGGTTATTGGTATGACTGTAGTTGCCTTTGGAACATCAGCACCCGAGTTGATGGTGAGTTTAAAGGCAGCCCTCATGGATTCTCCAGAAATCGCATTGGGTAACGTAATTGGTTCCAACATTGCCAACATTTCACTTGTTCTAGGCATAACTGTTCTCATTCTTCCCTTGGCTATAGATGTCAATTCAAAGAATATCGATTGGCCTGTTATGTTTGGGGCTTCGATGCTTTTCTTCATATGGGCATTTGACGGCATGATATCACGTATCGAGGGGCTTATGATGTTTCTGATGATTATCATTTTCACTTGGCTTATAATCAGAAATAGTAGACGAAAAAACAAGAAAAAACCCAAGAACGAAAGCGAGATTGTCCCGAATATTTATCTTTCTATTGGAAAAAATATAGTAGGCTTGGTGATGCTGTATTTCGGTTCCAAATGGCTCGTTGATGGATCTATAAATGTTGCGAAAGACTTCGGTATTGAAGAAAGAATAATCGGTGTTACCGTAATCGCTGTTGGAACTTCAGTACCCGAATTGGCAGCTTCTGTTATTGCAGCGATTAAAAAAGAAACGGATATTTCTATTGGTAATCTCATTGGGTCTAATATCTTTAATATTCTTTGTGTAATAGGACTTACAGCTTTTATAAAGCCCATACCTGTAAGTGAAAAATCCATCAATCCGGATATGTTTTGGATGTTGGGCATTGCTTTTGGATTGGGCATAATCCTTTTCTTTTGGAAAAAGATTAACCGTTGGCATGGCTTTGTTATGGTGGCCAGTTACATGGCTTACATCGCAATTCTAGTGATGAGCATGGACGCTTAATCTTCCTCTAAACCCAAATATTTTCTCAGAAATCGGGTGCCATATATAAATGGAATGGTATCTAACAAAGCAACCACGAATTTGAATACATAACCACTCGCAATGAGCATCATCAATTGTGGAAAAATTGCCGCCCGCTCATTAATGGGTAAAGCATCTGTGTACAAATAAGTTATCAAAATTACCGCAGTAGTATCCACCAATTGGCTGGTGAGCGTAGACACATTGTTGCGCAGCCACAACTTTTTACCCTTGGTCAACTCCTTCAAATAATGGAATATGTAAACATCTACAAACTGCGCACACAAATAAGCAATCATCGAGGCAATAGTTGCTCCAAATGTTAAATTTCGGATGTAATAAAAGGCATATTCGCGTGGAATTGAAGTACTATTCTGCGCTACATTCTGCAAGCCATCATCTACAAATTCTGGAGGATTTAAAGCACCACCCAACCACAAAATAAACAGCACCCAAATATTGAGGAACAAGCCAATCCAAACGACAAAATTGGCACGCTTTCTACCATACAATTCAGAGATAAAATCGGTGCAAAGAAATGTAATTGGATAAGGTAAAACGCCAACTGCCAAAACAAATTGAATACTCGAATCTGGCGACAAACCTATATATTCGGACAAATTGATGAAGCGCGATGTGCCCAAAATATTGAGCATTACCAAGGAGCCCCAGAAAAGACCTGCGAGCAAAAGAAAAACCCTTTCTCGCCGTTGGGCAAACAAAGGGTTTGAGTCAGATTTATGATCAAGGGTTGTAAACATCCCGACAAATGTAAGCAATGATTACAAACATGAAGGACAAATAATCCAATGAAAAGTTCAATTTAAATCCAACGAAACACAAATTTCATCTGATATACATCGTCCAAGGCATTGGCGATTGGCAAAACCATTTTATTCAGAATTTGCATCACTTGAGCGCATAGCACCTCGTTGTTTGTGTTGGATTCTTGAATTAGAACTTGACCATTTTCATCTACCTTGAAACTAACCAATACAACAGCATTTTCATGAGCGGAAACCTGGATATCAGCACGCATCACTTCTTGTTTAACTAAATCAGAAATGGGTGGTTTTGAATCGTTTGAAGCGAAAGAGCTAAACGAAAGAACAAGCAGAAAAGCAGCAACAAAAGTTTTCATAATCGAATGTTTTAAATTTGTACGTAGGACGCACTCGATTATAAAAATGTTACAAAAGAAAATGAAATTTTAGTAGCGATAGATAACCTCAACAGGGTAATCGGACAATTGCGCTTTGGTTTTTTCCCAATCTGCAGTAAAGCCGAGCATAAAACCACCGCCACCTGAACCACAAATTTTCATGAAATAATCCCCTGAATCCAAGCCGTTCTTCATGATGCCTTGTAAATTCTCAGGAATCAAATAATTCATGTGCTCAAACTGGAAATTACAAACAAGTTGTAAGTTTCGGTAGAGATTGTCGTAATCGGCATTCAAGAAAGATTCGATACAAGCATTATTTCCTGCGACAAGATTTTCTTCCATCACCTTTTTAAAGGTTGGGTTTTCGCATGAATCTTTGAAACGCTTCACCAAAGCACCCGTATTTCTGGCAATTTCGGTATTCAACAAAAATAGTACATGTTCACTTTCAGCTTTCTCCGCTGGCAAATCCACAGGAACAACATCTTTGGCATTGTTATACAACAAAGGTTTATTCAACAAAATACTCAATGGGTCAATACCCGAACTGGTGCCGTGAAAATAGGCCTCCATAGAACTCAATATACCTTTCAGTTTATTGATATTTTCTTTGGTTTCAGCTTTCACCAAATCTTTCATTTCACCTGCTCTATCGATATAGCGCATAAAAATGGCTGCAACAATAGCACCTGAGCTACCCAAGCCAAATCCTTGTGGGATATTGCTTTCGAAATACAATCCTTTGTCCAATTCCAATTGAAAACGCTGCACATTGATAACGTTGCCTTGATCGTCAATAGGAAAATGATTCTTGATGATGTGACGGCAAAATGCTCGAAGACTGGCATTCGAAGACTTAGAAGCCTGACCAGATTTGCTAAAATTAAGTTTGGCCTTGAATTGGTGCAAAGGCATGGTTAGTGCTTTGCTGTTGTATAACAAACTGTATTCACCGAATATAAGTACCTTGGAATGAAATGTATCCATTAGTGCTATGTTAGTTTTTTCGGCCCTTGTCCGACGCGGTCAAAGATAATACTTTTAACCAAATCGCTGAGTTCGTGCCTAATAAAGTTTTCTACCTCTGTTTTATAAACCTCCGGATACAACAAATGAATGTTCGGTCCAGCGTCCAATGTGAAACATATCGGCACCTTACTTTGTTCTCGGAAGGCAAATATTTTTTCGATAACGGAGATGGTGTTGGGTCGCATTAAAAGGTAATAATCTGCAGAAGTCATCATCATGGCATGCAAGGTCAAAGCCTCAGATTCTGTGAGTGAAACAAACGCATCTAGATCGCCCGACTTCAAAATTTCTCTGAGTTCAGCAACTCTTTGGTTGGCCTGCACAAATCGCGCTTCAGCATAAGCATGTTTGTTCATCAATGCGTGACCGGCTGTGCTCGAGACTTTTTTAGGCTCATCATCCACGATCAAAACAGCATCATGCATGATTTTAAAATTGTCGTGCACTTCTGTTATTGGAATGGCATATTCATTGGAACTTGCTTTGTCTGCGTCAATTTGTCCCCACTGCGCCCAAGCCGGAAAAATGGAGCGACAGGCACTTCCACTACCCAAGCGCGCAAAATGAGAAGCCGTTTGTTGCCAATTATCACTGATGGTCTTGCCTTGCGTTTGTTCGTAAAAATCACACAAAACCAAAGCCAATGCACCAAATGCCGAAGCCGAAGAAGCAATTCCCGTTGAATGCGGGAAACTGTTGCTCGATTCCAAAACCAAATGATGCGTTTTCAAAAAAGGAAAATTCACTTGGTGTTTGTTCAAAAACTTTAAAAATTTCGCTTCAAACGCAGCATTTCTTTCACCTTCAAAAAAATAAGTCAGTGAGATTTCATCATCGTTGGTTTTTTCTTCCAAGCGAGCATTGAGTTCGGTATAAGACTCAGACAAAGTCAAGCTCAACGAAGCATTGCAAGGAATTTGGTTTTCCTTTTTACCCCAATATTTTACGATGGCTATGTTGGAAGGGCAGCGCCAGTGGGATATGTATGTTTTTGCCATTAGATTTTATTTATATTTGAGATTAAAACATTTGAGATTTGAAATTCGAGATTGCCTTCCTCGATACACGTTCGTGCCTCACGCACTTCTACCTGCTTCGGCAGACAGGCGGCAGGCTCAATCTCGAATTTCAAATTATTCAATCTCAAATGTCATTTATTAATTCGTTAAAAGTAAATATTGTGTCTCTACCCGAGTCGATGAAATATATTTTCGCTTCGTCTAAATCTCGACATGTGGCCATAAAAAAATCACCTCCCCAAGCACCCAAAGACTTGATATAAAATGGATAATCTGGAAAGTCAGTTGATTTTAATGTGGGTCGTTCTAAAATCTCAGAAAGGATAGATTCGTGTTGCACGATATATGTTTCAAACTGCTCGATATTGTCTGTTTCTGTAATTTGTTCGATGATATTTTTCAACTTCAAGAGAATTTCTTCTCGTATTTCAGTTTCACCAAAGCGTGTCACTTCTTGCAGTGAATTTTGTTTTTTTCCAGAATACACAAAGAGCAACTTATCCGTAATGGCTTTGGGTAGATTGAAATTTCGCACTTCTTTCGTTTCGCGATTATACGAAATGGGAGATGAAGCGGTTGCACATGCAATATCATATCCCGAACCACCAAAATGGGCATCATTTAAGGTATAAGCATCCATGCCAGACCATTGCGCAATGAGTGAAATTAAAGTCGCGCTACTTCCAAAACCCCATGCCCTGTTGAAATTGGCTTGTGTTTCAAAAGACAAAGGATTCTCAAACAAAATTGGTTTTTGCGCTTTCACATCAGCCAAAATCTGCATCAATTTCTTCGCAACACTTTCGTTGTTGGTTTCTAAAATGTTCAGATTGACATCGAAACGCATCGAAAACCAAAGCTGACCGGTTTCGTAACTTTTCCAGGTGTATTCATCCGCGGGAGCTAAATCGAGTGTTTGACCCAAAGTTGTGGGAAAAGCCAAAGCCGGAACACCACGCATCACCACATACTCTCCGAAGAGCATCAATTTGCCGTGGGCAGAAAAATGTCGTGATTCAAATGACATGTAGAAACTTACACTTTTGCGTTTTCACGAATCATTTCCATGCACTTACGTACTTCTGAAACAGAAACCACATTTTCTTTAAAGTACTCAATGATTTGCGCTTGTTCGTGTTTTTCCACCCCTAATTGCTTCATGATGTTGAACAAGTGCATTTTCATGTGTCCGCGCTGAATACCTGTGGTTACTAAGGATTTAACCGCGCCAAAATTATTCGCCAAACCAGCAGCAGCTGCAATTCCCATCAAGGTTTTTGCGCTCGGGTTTCCTAAAAGTTTGTTGGTCAATTTCACCAAAGGATGCAAATTGGTCAGTCCACCAACAACGCCAAGAGCAAGTGGCAAACGTAATGTAAACACAAAGCGAGAACCATCAATTTTCACGTCGGTAAGTGAAGTATATTTTCCCGACATGGAGGCAAAAGCGTGACCACAAGCTTCTACTGCGCGAAAGTCATTTCCAGAGGCCAAAACAACAGCATCCACACCATTGTAAATCCCTTTGTTGTGTGTCGTGGCACGAAAAGAATCCACTTGAGCAATACGAATAGCTGTTCTGAAACGTCGAGCAAAATCTTCACCCGATGTGCCTGGGACATAATTGTCAAGGTCCGAAATATCACATTCTACCCAACATTTCACCATACAATTTGGTGTCAGATTGGATAAAATACACATCACGATTTCTAGACCATTTTCTTGGGCGCCATCTAAACTGTTGTACCAATCTTTGAACAACATAGCAAAACGCTCGAGGCAAGAATTGATGAAATTGGCGCCCATTGAATCGACCGTTTCAAAAGTGGCGAAGAGTTGCATCAAACCCGGTTCTTCGTGCGAGAAATCTTTCAATACAATGTCTAAAATACCACCGCCCCGATTGCGCATGTTTTCAGTGATGTCCATTGTGCCATTGATCAATTCTTGTTTCAAAGAAGCAAAATTATCGGTCAATTTTTTCACATCGTCATTCCAAATAAAATGCACTTGACCCACTTTTTCGGTGTTCACTATTTCAGTTCTGAATCCGCCTTTATCGAACCAAAATTTGGCAGCGTTGGAAGCCGCAGCAACCACGGAGCTTTCCTCAATAACCATGGGCACGAGGTAATTTTTTCCGTCGATTTTAAAATTTGGAGCAATACAATACGGCAGCGGGAAGTTGGTCAGCGTATTTTCACTGAACTCATTCAAAAGTTCTTGAATTTCGGCATCTTGGTGCGCAAAACTTTGGAGCAAATCCATCACATCATTGGGATTCTCTAAAACGGAAGCAACAAGTTCGCGTTTTTCAATTTGGTCGAGTTTCGAAAAGCCTTCGACACGTTCAATAGGTTTGTTCATTCAATTCATTTGTAAAACGCCGCAAAATTACGATTTATAAACGGAGGAGCAGCGCTGAGTTTTAAACAGAAAAGTAACGAAGTAAAGCTCGTTTTGTTTTGAGCGGGTGTGAAAAGAATAGAAAAATGTACTTTTGTGACCAAGGTATGTTAAAAAATTAATGCTTCATAATTCAATGCCCATCAACAAACTCGCCATCGTCATTCTCAACTACAACGGTCGAAAGCACTTGGAAACTTACCTGCCGAGTGTGGTGGCAAATTCTGGTGAACACAGAATAATAGTAGCCGACAATGCATCGACGGATGATTCGGTGGCATTTTTGAAAGCGCATTATCCTCAAATTGAGTTGATTATCAATCCGAGTAATGGTGGATTTGCGCAAGGCTACAACGAAGCTTTGCAACATGTGGATGCCGAATATTACATTTTACTGAACTCTGATGTTGAAGTGACCCCGAATTGGATTGAACCTCTTCTAGCGTTTATGGAAAGTAACCCAAATGCGAGTGGCTGTCAACCCATAGTTTTGTCTTATTTGAATAAAGAAAAGTTTGAACACGCAGGTGCCGCTGGTGGATTTTTGGATAAACACTACTACCCTTTTTGTCGCGGGCGCATTTTCGACCACGTTGAGGAAAACACCGGACAATACAACAGCGACCGAGAGATTTTCTGGGCTACAGGTGCTTGTATGCTGATTCGCGCCGAGCATTACCACAAAGTTGGCGGCTTCGATTCTACATTTTTTGCCCACATGGAAGAAATTGATTTGTGCTGGAGACTGAAACAATTGGGACATTCTTTTCACGCCATTGGAACATCAACGGTTTATCATTTAGGAGGTGGCACGTTGAATTATATGTCGCCCAGAAAAACTTTCCTCAATTTTAGAAACAGTCTATTTATGATTACCAAAAATCATGATGGTTGGTTGTTTCCGAAAATCTATATTCGCCTATGTTTAGATGGATTGGCAGCCATTCAATTTCTGTTTTCTGGTCATGTAAATCACATTTGGGCGCTGTTGAAAGCTCACGTTTCGTTTTATCAGAACTTGGGAGAAATGCTTCAAAAAAGAAGAAATTTCAGAAAACAATTCAACCTAAAATTCAACAAAACCGGATTGTATTCCAAAAGCATCATCGTTGATAAATTTTTGAGGAAAAAAGACCTGTTTTCAAAATTGAATGCTGAAGACTTTCTATAATCTCTCACAGGAAAACACCTTTCTATAGATATAATCAATGATGTTATAGATTTCATTGTTTTCTTACATACATCAGGCTTTGTACTTTTGACACCAACTCCAAAGTATCACATAATGAAAAAATTACTCACAATCACACTACTCGCAATGGGCGGTGCAGCCACAGCGCAAATGTCATCGGCGAATGGTGCAGCCACTTGTCCTTTTGGTCATGGAAGTGCAGCAGCAGAATCGACAAATACGCAAAGTGCAGTTCAAACAAACGACAAACCAACAGCCGTTTCGAACACCAATGGCACTCCCATGCCAACGAACAGAAGTTGGTGGCCCAATCAACTCGATTTGAGCGTTTTGAGACAACACTCCGATATGTCAAACCCAATGGGACCTGATTTTGATTACATAAAAGCATTCAACGCCTTGGATTTGGATGCTGTGAAAAATGACATCAAAATCATTTTGACCACTTCACAAGACTGGTGGCCAGCAGATTTTGGTCATTACGGTGGACTTTTTATCCGCATGGCATGGCACAGTGCAGGAACTTATCGCACGGGTGATGGTCGCGGTGGCTCAAGAGACGGTCAACAGCGCTTTGCACCCTTAAACAGTTGGCCCGACAATGCCAATTTGGACAAAGCACGCAGATTGATTTGGCCTGTAAAACAAAAATATGGCGCGGCAATTTCTTGGGCAGACTTGATGGTTTTAGCCGGAAATGTAGCTTTGGAGTCTATGGGCTTCAAAACAATTGGATTCAGCGGCGGACGAAAAGACGTTTGGGAACCAGAAAGTAATGTGTATTGGGGCTCTGAATCTAAATGGTTGGATGACCAACGTTATACTGGCGACAGACAATTGGAAAATCCTTTGGCAGCTGTACAAATGGGTTTGATTTATGTGAATCCAGAAGGACCGAATGGCAATCCTGATCCAGTTTTAGCGGCTCATGATATCCGTGAAACATTTGGCAGAATGGGCATGAACGATGAAGAAACCGTAGCGCTGATTGCGGGTGGACATACTTTAGGTAAAACACACGGCGCAGGTCCAGCTTCACATGTTGGCCCCGAACCAGAAGCAGCAGGTATCGAAGAACAAGGTTTTGGTTGGAGCAGTTCATACGGCACAGGTGTTGGTGCAGATGCCATCACATCAGGTTTGGAAGTGACTTGGACCACAACACCAGCACAATGGAGTCATGGATTCTTCAAAAGCTTGTTTGAAAACGAATGGGTGTTGGTGAAAAGTCCAGCGGGTGCACACCAATGGGAGGCAAAAGACCCAAAAGTGATGGTGCCAGATGCATTCAATCCAAACAAAAAGCACAAACCAACGATGTTAACCACGGATTTATCTTTGCGTTTTGACCCTGTTTATGAGAAAATTTCGCGCCGATTTTTAGAAAATCCAGCAGAATTTGAATTGGCCTTTGCGCGCGCTTGGTACAAATTGACACACAGAGACATGGGCTTTAGAGCTTTGCATTTTGGGAAAGAAGTGCCCAAAGAAGAATTTATTTGGCAAGACCCGATTCCAGCGGTAAACCACAAATTGGTTGGACCAAAGCAAATCAAATTATTGAAAAAAGTGATTGAAACCTCTGGCTTAACCATTAGTGAATTGACCGCAACTGCTTGGGCATCGGCTTCCACTTTCCGCGGTTCAGATTTTAAAGGTGGAGCCAACGGAGCCCGAATTCGTTTGCAACCCATGGCCAATTGGGAAGCCAATAATCCGAAGCAATTGATGAAGATTTTGGGGAAACTGACAGAAATCCAAACCACTTTTAACAAGAACTCAAAGTCTATCAAAATTTCTTTGGCAGATTTGATTGTATTGGGCGGATGCGTTGCCATCGAACAGGCTGCGAAAAATGCTGGATATCCAATCGAAGTGCCATTCACACCAGGCAGAATGGATGCTTCGCAAGAGCAAACCGACCCAAATTCAATGGCTGTTTTGGAACCACAAGCAGATGGATTTAGAAATTATTTGAAAACGCAGTACACTTTTTCTACCGAAGAATTGTTGGTGGATAAAGCACAATTGTTGACTTTGACTGCTCCAGAAATGACTGTTTTGCTGGGTGGTATGCGCGTATTGGGCGCCAATTTCGACGGTTCCAAACATGGTGTATTTACCAATCGTGTAGGGTCATTAACCACAGATTTCTTCGTGAATCTTTTGGATATGCGCGTTGAATGGACAGCCACAGACGATACGAAAGAAATTTTTGAAGGCCGCGATAGAAAAACTGGTAAAGTAATTTGGACAGCAACTCGCGCCGATTTGATTTTTGGCTCGCATTCAGAATTGAGGGCACTTGCTGAAGTTTATGCCAGCAATGATGCACATGAAAAATTTGTAAAAGACTTTGTAAAGGCTTGGGTTAAAGTTATGAATTTAGATAGATTCGATTTATAGCAAGCACGAAAATTCTTACGTTTCCACCATGAATGAAGAAGGCCTCCGAAAGGGGGTCTTTTTTGTTTGATTAAATCAACTAATCCACATACGTTTCTTGAATCACAGCCTTGATTTGCGCGATTTCCTTTTTTGATAAAGATTCGAAGCGCTTCACTATTCTGGCGCGGTCGATCGTTCTTATTTGATCAAGTACCACCCACGAAATCTGGGTTTTACTTTTCACCTGAACACGAGTGGGATAGACTTTGGTGTTGGAAGTCATGGGCGCAACAACAACCGTGTTCAGGAATTTATTCATTTCATTGGGCGACAAAACAACGCATGGTCGTGTCTTTTTCATTTCGCTCCCTACCGTAGGATCGAGATTTACCAAAACAACTTCGTACTGATTTACACGCTCCATTCATCTAAATTTTCATCGTCGAAAACATCGTCAATCAAGAGTTGATCGTCTCCATTTTCATGCATTTCACTGAACGATTTTTCCCAACCAAGTCTAGGCTCTTCAATGGGTTTAAGCAAAATATAACCGTCTTCAAGGAAAATTTTTATCTTGTCTGAAATGTTATATTTCTCCAAAATTGTTTTGGAAAGTCGAATGCCTTTTGAATTTCCTATGTTGATAACCGCGAGTTCCATAATCTTAAAATGTAATTACAAAGTTATTACATAATTTTCTAAAAAACTAATCTTTTCAGAAAAATGTAGCACTTAATCCGCAAAATACCCCACAGCCAACTCGTATCCCTTCACCCCAAAACCAAAAATCACGCCTTGACAAACGGGAGACAGCAGCGATTCGTGGCGAAATGATTCACGCGCACTGATATTTGAAATATGGACTTCCACCACAGGCACTTCAACGGCACTGATGGCGTCGCGAATGGCAACGGATGTATGCGTGTATCCACCGGCATTCAGTACAATTCCGTTGTGGGAACTTTGTTGCAAAGCATCAATAATTTCGCCTTCGTGGTTGCTTTGTAGATAATCAATTTTGGTGTTTGGGAATTTGTTTCGCAAATCGGCCAAAACCTCATCAAACGTGATTTCACCATATATTTGCGGTTGACGAGTGCCTAATAAATTTAAATTGGGTCCGTTGATAATTAAAATCTGCTTCATTGGTGAAATGGTCTGTTTTGTTGAACAATTTTGAAAGCTACCTCCAATTGGAGAAGGGGCTTTCCGAAAACACGCTTATGGCGTATGCCAAAGATGTGCAAAAATTGCAAAACTACGCCGAAGAAATCAATAAAACGGTAGAAGAATTGGAATATAATGACCTGAACGCTTTTGTTGGAGCGCTTTACGACATTGGTTTGAGCGCACGTTCGCAAGCCCGAGTGGTTTCTGGCGTCAAGCAGTTTTTTGATTTTTTGATTTTGGAAGATGTACTGAAAATCAATCCCGCTGAGCTGCTCGAACCTCCAAAAATTGGTCGCAAATTGCCAGAGGTCCTGTCCATTGAAGAAATCGATGCCATGATTGGGCAAATTGATTTATCGAAAAATGAAGGGCATCGCAACAAAGCCATTTTGGAAACCTTGTATTGCTGTGGTTTGCGTGTTTCTGAACTGTGCGACCTCAAAATTTCCCAGATTTTCTATGAAGAAGGCTTCGTTCGTGTGATTGGAAAAGGCAATAAGGAGCGTTTGATTCCATTTGCTGAAAGCGTGAAAAAGGAACTGAATTTGTACTACGATGCGATGCGCAAACACATGGAAATTGCCCGTGGACATGAGGATTTTGTTTTCCTAAACCGCAGAGGTAAACAATTGACGCGCGTCATGATTTTCACAATTATCAAAGATTTGGCTGAAAAAGCAGGTATCAAGAAAAACATCAGTCCACACACCTTCAGACATTCTTTTGCCACACATTTACTTGAGGGTGGAGCCAATTTGCGCGCCATTCAAGATATGCTGGGACATGAATCTATTTTAACAACAGAAATCTATACCCACGTGAGCAATCAGGCGCAGCGAGAAGCGATTTTGAAATATCATCCGAGGAATCAGAGATGAGAATTCTCAATCAATTTTGGAAAAGACATTATCCAATTGAATTGAAACAGATGGAAAAAGCGGACTGACAATTTACTCACCTAAGGTTTGAGGTTTATATCCAACGTACTTGTTATCTCTTAGCTCGTAAACGAAAAAGTGAAGTTTTCAAATTTGCTCCCGATGAGATAAGTTTTGTCAATTCTCCGACGACCATATATCGCCTCAAATAATGATTTATCTGATTCTAAATGCTTATTAAACTAAACCTTTTCCAATACCGACCGATGATCGCCATGTATTTATAATCAGCCATAAGAATAATAAAAATTGAGTTGTGGCTAATTATAGTAACACAATTAAGCATGAGAATCATCAGAGAACACAAATAACTTCATGAATTTCCTTAACACTCATCTCTCAACAAATTCCATACTTTTGCAGAACCAAGAGCTCCTATGAATTGTTGAAGTTTAATAAATATTCATCCTATCACTGGGAGCCAAACAAACACCATCATGTCACAAAAGCAAATAGATTGGCCTTACTTCAATGACAACCAAATATTGATGATTTCTGGGCCGTGTAGTGCCGAAGGACCCAAACAAATTGATGCCATTGCTCAACAGCTGGTGGCGTTGAAAATCCCCATTCTGCGCGCTGGTGTTTGGAAACCACGCACGCGTCCTGGTTCATTTGAAGGCATGGGTAAAGTGGCGCTTCCTTGGTTGCAAGAAGCACAGCAAAAATATGGATTGAAAACAGCGGTAGAAGTAGCCACCCCAAAGCATGTAGAAGATGCCTTAAATCATGGGGTTGATATCCTTTGGATTGGAGCCCGAACCACCGCAAACCCATTTGCAACCCAAGATTTAGCTGATGCGCTTCGGGGCGTGGATGTTCCCATTTTGGTAAAAAATCCAACCAATCCAGACACATCGCTTTGGTTGGGTGCCATAGAACGCGTAGAAAAAGCTGGAGTGAAGCGTCTTGGCGCAGTTCATCGCGGTGTTTCGCAATTCAAGAAGACCATATTTCGCAACAATCCGCAGTGGGAGATGGCTTTTCACTTGAGACAAGAACGTCCCGACATGCTGATGATTTGCGACCCAAGCCACATTGCTGGTCGCGCTGATTTGGTTCCACTTGTAGCCCAAACAGCACTCGAACTCAACTTCGATGGATTGATGGTTGAAACACATCCCACGCCCAATGTTGCACTAAGCGATCCACAACAACAATTAACATTAGACCAACTGGCTCAATTAATAGACGCCTTGCAAGTGAAAGCGCAAATTGCCAATGGTCACCAAATCCCTGAATTGGTTGCGCTCCGTGAAAAAATCACACAAATAGACCATAATATAATCCATCTTTTGGGCGATCGAATGCGCATCATACAAGCCATAGCGGCGATAAAAAAAGAACAAAATATTTCGATTTATCAAGAACAACGTTGGCAAGAACTTTTGGAACAACACAGCCAAAACGGCAGCAATGAAGGCTTGAACATCAACTTTATCTTGAAACTTTTCGAAAGCATTCATCTCGAATCTATCGACAAGCAGATTGGCGTGGTGTATGGAAAATTAAAATAACTTGTTTCTAGCAATCAAGACAAGTGAATCGATCTAGCCGCCTCAATAATAAGCTTTCTTATTGAATCTGAATTATTTACTGTTTTTATCAATACAACTGAATTGTTGGAACACCCTAAGATTTCTTGAAGATTTTTAGGTTTTAGTTTGATTGAAGCGGTTGGCATTTGAATAGTTTCCATTTGAATAAATATGTGAGTGAATAATCACGCTGCAAAAGTACATAAGCTACTCGAATACAATATTATAGAATTCATAACAATTCTTACAACATTTGCTGAAAGTAATCATCACCGTTTATGAGAAAGAATCTGTTTAACTCAAGCTGTGATTACCTAAAGCTCTGTATCTTTGCAAACGAATTCATTATAACCAACTTCGATGAAGATTTACAACAACATCCTTGAAACCATTGGAAACACGCCGATGGTGCGAATCAATAAATTGGCAAAGGGCTGCAAGGCACAAATTTTAGCCAAAGTAGAGACAACCAACCCGGGCAATTCGGTGAAAGACCGGATGGCGGTGAAAATGATTGAAGACGCTGAAAAAGCTGGATTGTTGAAACCAGGTAGCACGGTTATCGAAGGCACATCTGGAAACACAGGTATGGGCTTGGCTTTGGCATGCATTATCAAGGGCTACAAATTGATTTGTGTGTTGAACGACAAACAATCTAAAGAGAAAATGGATATTCTGCGTGCCGTTGGTGCTGAAGTTGTTGTTTGTCCGACAGCTGTTGAGCCTACCGATCCACGCTCTTATTATTCTGTTTCGCGAAGATTGGCCACAGAAATTCCGAATTCATGGTATGTGAATCAATACGATAATTTATCCAACCGACAAGCACATTATGAGCAAACTGGTCCAGAGATTTGGGAACAAACCGACGGAAAAATCACACATTTTGTTGTGGGTGTTGGCACAGGCGGAACCATTTCTGGAGTAGCGAAATATTTGAAAGAAAAAAAACCAAACATCAAGATTTGGGGGATTGATACTTACGGTTCTGTTTTTAAGAAATACCACGAAACAGGCATTTTCGATGAAGCAGAAATTTATCCTTACATCACAGAAGGTATAGGTGAAGATATTTTGCCAGCCAACGTTGATTTTTCATTAATCGACCGATTTGAAAAAGTAACCGATAAAGATGCTGCCATTTACACCAGAAAATTGGCGCGTGAAGAAGGGATTTTTGTAGGAAACTCTGCTGGTTCGGCAATCAAAGGTGTTTTGCAATTGCAAGATGAATTAACAGAAAACGATGTGGTTGTTGTGCTTTTCCACGACCATGGAAGCCGTTATGTTGGTAAAATCTTTAACGACGATTGGATGCGCGAACGTGGATTTTTGGAGGAAGAAACCAAAGTCGCTTCAGACTTGGTTGCCCGCCACGAAGATTTGCCATTGGTGACTTTGTACTCCGAGGAATTGGTGTCGCATGCCGTTGCAAAAATGCGTAAACACAGCATTTCTCAAATTCCAGTGGTGAAAGAAGGTGAATTTGTGGGATGTATCGATGACGTGCATGTTTTCCAATTGCTTATCGACAATCCAGATTTGTTGAATGCACCCATTTCTTCGGTGATGCGACCTTGCTTACCAATCGTGGAATACGACACGCCAATTGAACATATTTCGCGATTAATCAACAAGGAAACACCAGCTGTTATTGTGAAAACGCCAAACGGTCACCACATCATAACGCGTCATGATTTGATTGCTGCAATGGCTTAATTTGAACGGTATTTTTGACTTATGTCTGACTTTACAGATCAACTAAATAGATCGATTACGCTGTTTGATAAACCACTCAGGATAATTTCTCTTGTTCCCAGTCAAACAGAATTGCTCTATGATTTGGGTTTAGATGAGGAAGTTGTTGGGATAACCAAATTTTGTGTTCATCCGGATGTTTGGTATAGGACAAAAACAAGAATCGGCGGCACAAAAACAGTAAACATCGAGAAAGTCAAATCCCTGTCGCCTACACTAATAATTGCCAATAAAGAGGAAAACACAAAATCAGACATTGAAGCTTTGGAGAAAATTGCGCCAGTATGGATTTCAGACGTTCGGGATTTAGACAGTGCTTATGACATGATTGATAAAATTGGGTGCCTCGTATCAAAAAAAGAAAAAGCCGAACAGTTAACTACAAATATTAAGACAGGATTCAAGCAAATTCAGGGGTTATTTCCAAACAAAAAAGTTTTATACGTGATTTGGAATGAGCCCTTAATGATTGCTGGGAAAGACACTTTTATCGATGCCATACTGATGCATCTCGGTCTTGAAAATGCCGCAGCTCAAAAAGAACGCTATCCCGAGCTCACAATCACTGAATCACAGACTCTTGAACCTGATTATATTTTCCTTTCCTCTGAACCCTTTCCATTTAAAGAAAAACACCTATGTTTTTTTTTAAGTAGCTTTCCCAATAGTCAAGTTGCCTTGGTAGATGGTGAACTCTTCTCTTGGTATGGAAGCCGACTCAGTCATTATGCACCATATTTTCTAGAGTTAAAGAAACAACTGGAAGACTAAATCTTAAACATCCCATCGTCTTATTTTTCCTATTTTTGCGGCCTAAAACTTTTTGTATGCCAATTAACTTTGTAGAAGAACTTACCTGGAGAGGAATGATTCACGACATCATGCCTGGTGTTGAAGAACATCTAAACAAACAAATGCGCACTGCTTATGTTGGTTTCGACCCTACTGCCGATTCATTGCACTTAGGAAATCTAGTTCCGATTATGTTATTGGCTCATTTTCAACGCGCTGGACACAAACCTCTGGCGTTGGTAGGCGGTGCCACTGGCATGATTGGCGATCCCTCTGGTAAATCGTCGGAGAGAAATTTCCTCGATGAAAATACCCTGAATCACAACCTCAACTGTCAGAAAAAACAGCTGGCTAAATTTTTGGATTTCGACAGCAAAGAAAATAATGCTGCCGTTTTAGTAAACAACTATGACTGGATGAAGCCCATCAGTTTTTTAGAATTTATTCGCGACGTGGGTAAACACATCACCGTAAACTACATGATGGCCAAAGATTCTGTAAAGAAAAGAATTGCCGGTGATGAAAGCGAAGGCATGTCATTCACTGAATTTTCTTATCAATTGGTTCAAGGCTACGACTTTTTGCATCTCAACAGAACACATAACTGCACCATTCAAATGGGGGGTTCTGACCAATGGGGAAATATCACAACGGGAACTGAACTTATCCGAAGAATTGACGGTGGAAAAGCCTTCGCAATAACTTGTCCGCTGATTACTAAAGCAGACGGTACAAAATTCGGTAAATCTGAAGGTGGAAATGTTTGGCTCGATGCTGAGCTTACATCACCTTATAAATTCTACCAATATTGGTTAAATACGTCAGATGACGACGCTGCCAAATACATCAAAATATTCACTTTTCTCAATAGAAACGAAATTGAACAGCTGATTGCTGCGCATCAAGAAGCACCGCATTTAAGAGAACTGCAACGTGTATTGGCAGCAGAATTGACCAACATGGTGCATTCTGAACAAGACTTGAATCACGCCATTGTTGCGTCGAATATTCTTTTTGGTAAATCAACTACAGAAGACTTGAAGCAGTTGACTGAAAAACAATTCAATGAAATTTTCGATGGTGTTCAAACCACAACGCTACCAAAGGCGGAATTAGAAAATCTATCCTTGATTGACGCCTTAGTTGGAAAAGGGGGCTTCTTGAGTTCAAACAAAGAGGCAACAAGAGAAATTACAGCAAATGCCATTTCAGTGAATAAAAACAAAGTTGACGCCAATTTCAAACTATCTGATTCTGATTTGATTAGCGGAAAATACATCCTATTGGGCAAAGGTAAAAAAACCAATTTTATCCTGAAATTTGACTAGACCGAACCCACGTTATTGAGCCATCCCAAAAACATCCGATTCCAAAATTCGTTGAAATCTGTTGTTCCAAATATGAATTTTACCAAAGCTGTGTGTGCGTAAATAGTCCTTTTTGATGATGATTAGATCATATTCGCATGGAATAATTTCTTTTCCGTGCTTATCAAATACACCCAGTTGCGTGTGGGCGAGCGACAATACCAAATCACGACTCAACACAGAAATCTCAAGTTTATAATGTCACAAATTCAAAAAGGTATCAAATTGAAGTAAAAACAAAAAATCCACGAGTAATAACCCGCGGAAATTATCATGAAAATGAGTGTTTATGGCTTCTTCACAAATATTCTCTGAAATGTGCCTTGTGTCGTTTCAATAAGCATCAAATACATGCCGCTTTCCATGTGCACAAGAGAAATAGTATTGGTATACGCTTGTGAAATAAATCGTCCATTCAAATCCAAAATAGTAACACTAGAAACAGTAGCATCAGTCAAAATTTGAATGTCTTGATGGGCAGGATTTGGGAAAAGAACAATTGAAGGTCCCTGCTGCTGTTCAATACCCAAATAGGTATCAGCAAAAAGGGTAATATTATCGATTCGGCTGCTGCCAGTTGTGTTCGCCGTGTTCTCATTAAACGCCATGCGAATTCTAAAATTAGGATTGTCATTGGCTTCTGGAATAGCTGAAAAATCTAAACTATAGACCACATACGCTGTTGTAACCAGAATCACATTGGGTGTTAAACCTGCCGTGGTGAAATTAATGCCATCCACAGAATAAGAGAATATGTTTTCTTGAGCACCTTGATTAGAACGCTGCGTTGTATAGGTAAAATGAATACCGCTGGCCATATTGGTAGGCACATAAAAATCCAAAGTTCTATCTGTAGAAGGATTTCTAACACGTACTGCCTTTCCAGAACCTTCACCCATTTGCGCGTTCAACAAAGAGCCTGTGTCGTAGGCATCCATATCACGCTGACCTGCCACAGGATTTGTGTAAGAAAAAGAACCAACTACGCCAGGCACCAAAGAATAATCTGCGTCAATAGAGGTGACATCTTCTGGTGTCTCTAAAGTATTGAAATGCCAGTAATACAATAAGGAACCGTTTGGCTCAACAGTTTCCCCAGATAATGAAATAACCACTGGAGCCACATTAACCGTTGTAACTGTAATATCACCGCTATAAACACCTGCAGCCGAAGCGTTTAGATGCACATAGATCTGCGTCGGGTCTACATAGGCTGCAAATGGCTCCAATGTGATGCTTTGCGAAAAAGGTCCAGCAGCATCTGTAGACATTAAGAAATTGCCCGTTGAAACGATTGTAATGTCACCAGCCAAATTCTCGCCACCAACCGTCAATACCTGCAGTGCTGAGGGAAAACCCAAGTTTTGTAAAAAAGGAGTCATCGTCATAGGCGACACACCCAAAGTTGGTGGGATAGGCTCCTCAACTGAACCCGACAAAGTTATCGAAATTGGGTCGATTCCTGCCGTAGTTACAGTGATAAAATCAAAAATCGCTCCCACTACGTCGTAATTCAAGCGCACATAAACCGCTGTCTCTGAAACATTACCCGCAACCTGACCAAGCACAACTTGATTGGAAAAACCACTACCAGAAGTCAGTGAAATTTCAAATCCCAACGGTGCGACTAAGGTGATATCGGCAGTCAAAAACGTGCCCGAAACCAACAAAACTTGTTCATCTGAAGGTGTGCCTAAAAACTGAATGAAATTAGATAAAGAATTGGGATTCAAAACAATAGCCGGTGGAGGCGTATTGCTTGCAACACCATTAATTGTTATATTTGTTATGCCTACTTCGACAGAACCCGCTTCAACCATTCCGTTATAATCGCCCTCGGTACTTGTATTTAATCGAATATAAACCGTTGTATTAGGAATAGTTCCGGCAGTCGGACTCAAAAGAATATCACTCACAAATCCCGAACCACTCGTCAGAGAAAGTTCATAACCTAAAGGCGGATTTATCGAAATGTCTTCTGTTAAATTTACACCCGAAACCACAAAAGATTGCTCGGCAGATGGACTTCCCAAAGTCTGATTGAATAAACCCAAACTTGTTGGGCTCACCGTTATTCCAGGTAGTGTGGAAACAAAAGTGCCGGAAATCCCTGAACCTGTTGCATAATCCGACCCGCCTTTAAAACGCACGTTTCCAGCACCAGTGGTAGCCACTCTCCAACAATACCAACGAAATTCAATGGTGCCATCGGCTGGAATTGTAAGGGGTGAATTAAACACAAAAACTGTTCTGTCATTCGCCTCTAGGATAGTAAAATCCTGACCCACTTGCTCAAATGGTGCGCCATCCACACTATAATATAAGGCGCCATTGTCTGCTCCAGAAGCCGAGCGTTCATGGCGAATCGATACCTCATTCAAGGTAAACGAAACAGTCTCATCTGCTGAAAACGACCAAGTAACATAGCGGTTCTCGGCAATCGCATTGGCTAGCGTTGTACTCGTAAATGCCGCGGAACGATAATGCGAACTAGCACTTTGGCAGGTAACAACATTTCTTGTGAATCCAGAAAATGAAACGCCTGAGGGTAAATCTGTGTAAACTCCTGCTAAAAAATCAACATTGGAAGCTGGACACGCTGTGGTTCCGATTTCTGGAGCATAAGCCGTGAAAAATGTTTGTGCAGAAATGCCGAAACTAAATCCTAGTGCCAATAGAAAAAAAGCACATTTCGAGAAAAATTGATTCATAATGTTGTGTTTAGAACTGACCATTTAGTCGGCTAAATTAGCGCTAGTTTTCCACACAACCAAAGCTATCTGCAAACAAAGAAATGATTGATTCTACTTCAACTTAATCTTGCTATTTATTTTCAAAGGCGCATCCGGATTTTCAATACCATTTTTGCGCATCAAAGACTTCAACTTGATGCCTTCTACTTGAGAAATTTGTCGCAAAGTGGTGCTGTTGTTTTGCACTACATAGGTTTTTTTCTCACTAGATTTATTGCGTTTGGGTTGCAAATAAATAAAATCCCCTTTCGACACAACTTCCTGATTGTCAGCAAAATCATTGTATTTATACAACTGTCTCAAACTAACACCTGTTGCTTTCGAAATGCGATACAAGGTCTGACCATTTTCAACAACAACACATTGCACACGATTCACTGTTGACGTGCGGACACTGGCAATTTCAATGGCTTCAGGCGCAGAAGTTTGTGGTTTTTGCGGACGCACATTGGCGGCAATCGGTCTGCCTTGGTCAAAGCGATACAACTCATTCTCCTCAACTACTTTAATCAATTTTTCAGCATACTGCGGATGTGTTGCATAACCTGCCTTTTTCAAGCCGTGTGCCCACGCTTTGTAATCACTTATATCTAAGCTAAAAAGTTCCGCATAGCGCTTGCCATTGGTTAAAAAAATGGCATGATCGCGATACGATTCTAAAGCATGATCGTAACTTCGAAAACACTCATTTTTGGCATCGTCGTCTTTGAAAAATTTATCGCCAGTCCACGAACTGTGGCACTTTATCCCAAAATGATTGTTGGCTTTCTGCGCCAAATCACTATTGCCAAAGCTGCTCTCTAAAATCCCCTGCGCCAAAATAATGCTCGCCGGAATCTTATACTCCAGCATGTTGTTTTGAGCAACATCTTTCCATTGATCGATGTATTGCGTGCGTGTGATTTGATTGGCCCAAACTGAACCAAAACCCAATAAAATCAAGGTGATTGATAAATTCTTCATGATATAATTTCTAAAACTTCCACTTTACTCTACGCAAGTTATGAACAAAGGTTGCAAAACTGTTAATAAAGTTGGTATTTGTTGTTGAAAAGTTTTGATTCGCAGCATTTTTCAATAAATTTGCCCAGAAAAGTGAAATATGTCCAGTAATAAAAACTCTTTCTTTGAAAGTCATAACTATCGAAAACCTTGGCTATATGTGCCATTGTCAGCGATTAACATTATTCTAGCCTATGAAGCCATATTGACTTTGCAGAAAGAACATTCCGATTCATCTTTTGTTTATTTTTTTCTCTTGATTTCGGCTGTCTCCCTATTTTTTATGTTGCTTGAAATTCGAATGAGAATCGATGAATCGGGAATTCAAGTCAAATTTTTTCCATTTCATTGGTTTTACAAAAAACACCGTTGGGAAGACATTGAAAAATGTTATGTTCGCTCATCAAGTCCAATTTCTGAATTTGGTGGCTGGGGTCTGCGCTATAGTTTGGGTGGATATGGAAAAGCCCATACGCTCTATGGATATGAAGGAATCCAAATTGATTTTAAAAACGGAAAAAAATTGTTCATCGGAAGCAGAAAAGCTAAAGAAATTCAAACCATTCTAAATCAGGTATTTACAAAAACAGAGAAAGATGATTAAAACTATTCTTACCGCATTCCTTTTAATGACAGGCTTTTTTGGCTATTCACAAAATGTAAACCAAGCTCGAAAAGTATTGAAGAATGTTACACGCTTCGACCAATTGGATTCCTTGAAATCTGAGTATCCCAAATGGCGCATATTTTCTGAAATATTATCCGACATCGATACCACAAAATATCCGGCCATCAAAAATCCAGTTTTGGGTGAAATTCGCCAAATGACTTTGGACAGACTTGGCATGAAAAGCTACTTGTTTAAAATCGTCGAAACAGACATCGACCAAATGTGTAGAGCCCAATACATCTACTTGGATAGCGAAAAATACAATCCTGCGCAACAAGACTCCATGGCACGTTTAATAGCCTACAAGCACAATACAGGAACAGATTTTCTGGATTTACATGCCGAATTCAACATGGATGGCTCTACTTCAGATATCGGTTGGTTCAACAAATTCATGGTACACGACGTCTTCTTCGATGCTGTTTTCAATCAATACAAAGGCAATGTGTTTTCTGTCCGAGCACCCGATGTCAATGGTATTTTCATCATCCACAAAACCCACGAAAATATTGTTAGAAATCTTTACAAAACCATCTGGATCGGATACGAGGAATAACTTGCCTCCTGCCTATCCACAGACACATTGGCTTGCTTCCCTTCGGCTTTTAGCTAACCCCACTCACTTACAACGCGGAATTATCCCGTTGTGGATAACCTAAACCTCCTCATCCCCTCACCAGCGTCCTCCCGAATATGCGTAAATCCTCTCCCCACAGGTATATCCTTCGGGTCAATAGCAAAACAACGACATTGATTAGAAACAGCGTGAATTAACCCAGCCGCAGGATACACATTCAAGGAAGTCCCAATCACAAGGAAAACATCCGCTTGATTCACAATGGCTGCGGCTTCATCAAGCAAAGGCACCGCTTCACCAAACCACACCACATGAGGACGCAGTTGATAACCCCCTGGACATAAATCACCAAGTTCAATGTTATCACCATCAATATCATAATACGCCTTTTCCTGATTGGGTCCTGAGCTTTTCGCTTTGGTAATTTCGCCATGCAAATGAAGCACCTTTGTGGAACCCGCGCGCTCATGCAAATCGTCGATGTTTTGCGTCACTATGTGTACATCAAAATGCTGCTCCAATTCTGCTAAAAGTCGATGAGCCTCATTGGGTTCCGCGGCATTGTTCACTTTCCTGCGCATGTTGTAAAACTCCAACACCAAGGCCTTGTCTTTGTGCCAAGCTTCTGGTGTGGCCACATCCTCAATGCGGAAATTCTCCCACAAACCTCCAGAATCACGGAATGTGCCCAAGCCACTCTCAGCACTGATGCCCGCTCCAGATAAAACAACTAATTTTTGCATGGTGTTTTACATTCTTATTGATTTCAAAAATCTCAGTTTGCAACAAATGTATGAAGATTCGCGCAATTTGTCGTTTCACGTAAGCCATCAAATTAAATCATCTTCATAACCAATAATTAATTACTTTCGCGTCTTCTTTTGTTCAATACAAACATATGGCGAAAATTAGAAAACAAGACGCGCTGGATTATCATTCACAAGGTCGCCCGGGTAAAATCGAGGTGATTCCATCCAAACCTTATTCATCTCAGCGCGATTTATCTTTGGCTTATTCACCAGGCGTGGCCGAGCCTTGCTTGAAAATAGCTGAAAACCCTGAAGATGTTTATAAATACACCGCCAAAGGCAACCTGGTAGCGGTAATTTCCAATGGCACAGCAGTGCTTGGTCTTGGTGATCTCGGTCCTGAAGCATCCAAACCCGTAATGGAGGGCAAAGGTCTGCTCTTTAAAATCTTCGCAGATATCGATGTGTTTGATATTGAGGTAGATGCAACAGATCCGGAATTGTTCATTCAAACCGTAAAGGCCATTGCACCAACTTTTGGTGGCATCAACTTGGAGGACATCAAAGCGCCGGAAGCTTTTGAAATTGAGCGCCGTTTGAAAGAGGAATTGAATATTCCAATCATGCACGACGACCAACACGGCACAGCGATTATCACTTCTGCGGCGCTTTTGAATGCCTTGGAATTGGCGCGCAAACGTATCAACCGAGTTAAAGTAGTGGTGAGCGGTGCAGGTGCCTCTGCAATCTCTTGCGCCAAATTGTATATGGCTCTTGGTGTGTTGCGTGAAAATATTTTCATGTACGACAGCAAAGGCCTGATTTGGATGGGTCGCGATAATCTCGACGAACAAAAACAGCCTTTTGCCATTCATAAAAAAGACATTACGCTAGAAGTTGCTCTAAAAGGCGCCGATGTGTTTTTGGGTCTCTCCAAAGGCAACATCATCGCGAAAGAAATGATCAAGTCGATGGCGAAAAACCCGATTGTGTTTGCTTTGGCGAATCCCGATCCAGAGATTCCATACAAAGATGCCATTGCAGCACGACCAGATGTGATTATGGCAACAGGGCGTTCCGACCATCCTAATCAGGTGAATAATGTGTTGGGCTTCCCGTTTATTTTCCGTGGAGCTTTGGATGTTCGCGCCACTTGTATCAACGAAGAAATGAAATTGGCAGCTGTGAAAGCCATCGCCAATCTGGCCAAAGAATCGGTTCCTGAAGAAGTGAACGAGGCTTATGGCGATAAAAATATTGTTTTCGGACGCGATCAGTTTATTCCAAAACCACTCGACCCAAGATTGATTTATCACGTGGCTCCAGCAGTTGCAAAAGCAGCGATGGATTCTGGTGTGGCCAAAAACCCAATTGCCAATTTTGACGCATATGTGGATGAATTGAAAGGACGTTTGGGCTTGGACAATAAATTCATGCGAACCCTATCTGAACGTGCTCGTCGCAATCCAAAACGCGTTGTTTTCGCCGAAGCAGAAAGCTACCGTATTTTAAAAGCAGCTCAAACTGTTTTTGAGGAAGGTGTTTGTACGCCAATCTTGTTGGGCAACGTAAATAGAATCAACGAGTTGTTGGAAGAATATACCATTGAATTTGGCGAGGAAATTGAAATCATCGACCCAAAAGACCACGCTTTGAGCAGCAAACGACATGAATATGGTGCCGTGCTTTTTGAAAAACGCAAACGCAAAGGTCTAACGCTGCATGAAGCAACCAAACTGATGCGCGACCGCAACTATTTTGGCGCCATGATGGTAGAGATGGGCGAAGCAGATTCATTGGTTTCTGGTGTGTCTAGAAAGTACCGCGATGTATTAAAACCAATCATCGAAATCATTGGTGTGCAGAAAGAGGTAGAAAAAATCGCTGGAATGATCATCATGCTTACCAAACGTGGACCGATGTTCTTGGCAGATACAACGGTAAACGTGAATCCATCTGCGGAAGATTTGGTGAATATTACCGATTTGGTAGCCAAAGCCGTTCGTAGATTAAAGTTGACTCCGCATATTGCCATGTTGGGCTACTCCAACTTTGGTTCATCTCCTGGCGACGAACCCAACAAGATGAGAGATGCCGTTGAAATACTCCACCAAACGCAACCCAATCTGATTGTGGATGGAGAAGTTCAAGCCAATTTTGCATTGAATAACGAGATGCTTTTGGAAAAATTCGACTTCTCAACTTTGGCCAATAAACAAGTAAACACCTTGATTTTCCCGAATCTTTCTGCAGGAAATATTGCCTATAAGATGATGCAAGAAATGACTGATGCTGAAGTAGTTGGCCCGATGTTACTTGGCTTGAAAAAATCAGCGCACGTGTTGCAGTTGGGTTGTTCCGTTAGAGAAATTGTAAACATGGTAAAAATCGCAGTGGTCGACGCCCAAAGCAAACAATAAAGAATAATGATTGCACAATTAACAGGAAAAATCATCGAGAAAAATCCAACCGACTTGGTCTTGGATGTAAACGGCGTGGGTTATGAACTTAAAGTTTCATTAAACACCTCATCCGAAATAGATGAAAAAAAACCTGTCACCATCTTCACGCAAATGATTGTGAGAGAAGATGCGCAATTGTTGTATGGTTTTCACTCCAAAGAAGAGCGAACTATGTTCAATCATTTGGTGAGCGTTTCGGGAATTGGTCCAAACACGGCGATTTTGATGTTGTCGGCATTGAGACCCGCAGAAATAGCCCGCGCCATTCAATCAGAAGACCTCATTACCATCAAGAGTATCAAAGGAATTGGCGCCAAAACCGCCGAGCGTGTTATCGTTGATTTGCGCGACAAAGTGGCTAAATTGAGCTTCAGTGAAAATAATTTAACAGGCTTAGGCAATACGACCAAGTTTGAAGCGTTATCTGCCTTAGTCTCTTTAGGTTTCGATAGAAAAACAGTTGAAAAAGCACTAGATAAAATCTATCAGGATGGTGCCACTGTGGAGGGATTAATACGAGAGGGATTAAAAATATTGTAGTAACCAGGATTTATATACGTGAATACGGAGAGAAAACACTTACTGAATTACCTCGTTGGCATTGGGATACTGATGCTGACTTTTTCGCAAAACACCTTTGCGAACGGTCTGCAAACATACATTGATACACCTGAGGTTGAACTTCCCTTCCCTATTGAAGAGCATGTGGACCCAACAGGTGCAGAACCACAATCATTTGACCTTGGAAATCCAGCTAACGTAACCACCACAATTGAATACGATCCCGTAACCGGCACCTACATTTTCACAGAAACCATTGGCGAAAACATCCAATACCGCCCACCAAGCATGATGACCCTCGAGGAATACCTCAACTACATGCAGCAAAAAGAAATGGAGCAGTATTGGAAAGAAAGAATTGCCCAACAAAATCAACAAAATCAGCAAGGCAGTCTTATTCCCCCGATAAAAGTCGATTCGGATGCGTTTAGAAACATATTCGGTAGCGATGAAATATCCATCCGACCACAAGGCTCCGTTGAACTTTCATTCGGTGTCAATCATTCCCGCTACGACAATCCAATTCTGCCTGAAAATCAACGAAAAATTACACGCTTCGATTTCAACCAAAACATTCAGTTGAACTTGGTTGGTCAGATTGGTACACGCGTGAAACTGGCTACCAATTACAACACAAGAGCGGCTTTCGATTTTGAAAACATTTCCAATTTACGCCACTCTGGTGATGAAGATGATTTGCTTCAATTGTTGGAATTGGGTAACATCCAATTTCCGCTCAACACAACACTCATCCCAGGTTCTCAGACGCTTTTTGGGGCCAAAACACGCCTTCAGTTTGGTAAATTAACTGTTGATGCCATTGCATCTCAATCTCGTGGTCAAAAACAAGTAATCAATGTTCAAGGAGGCGCACAAACCACTCAGTTCAGCATCGGCGCTGATGCCTATGAACAAAACAAGCACTATTTCTTGGGGCATTATTTCCACAACAATTATGATCAATGGATGTCAACATTGCCAATAGTAGGTTCGCCCATCAACATTACGCGTATCGAAGTTTGGGTAACCAACCGCCAAAATATCACAGAAAACACAAGAAATATAATCGCTTTCGCAGACTTGGGTGAATCACTTCAAGAGAATTTTGAAGGTGGTGTAATTTCTTCGGACCCATCGAATGCCCGACCAAAAAATGATGCCAACAACCTATACGATTGGGCGGTAAACAATCCTGAAGTTCGTAGCTTTTTCAATTCTACATCAGCCTTAGCAACCCAAGCAGCATCACCTGGACCTTTCAATCAAGCCTTTGAATATGAGAAAGTTGAGAACGCTAGAAAATTGACCGAACAAGAGTTTACCTACAATGCACTTTTGGGATATATCTCCTTAAATATGCCGCTAAACACAGACGAAGTGTTAGGTGTGGCTTATGAATACACTGTGAATGGCAGAACTTTTCAAGTAGGTGAGTTTTCACAAGACGGTGTTGCAGGAACCGACGCACTATACCTCAAAATGTTGCGCTCCACTATCTTAAGTCCGCAAATGCAAATTTGGGATTTGATGATGAAAAACGTTTATTCCGTAGGTGGATTACAACTCAATCAAGATAATTTCCGAATGGATATTTGGTACAACAACCCGGAAACATCTTTGCCTGTTAATTTTATGCCTTATCCGGTTGTGGAAGAATTGTTGCTTGTTGAACTATTGGAAATGGACAAGTTGAACATCACCAACCAACCCTTTAGTGACGGTATTTTTGACTTTGCTCCCATTCAAATGCAAGGGAATAGAATGATCAGCGGAGGAACCATCAATCCGCAAAACGGACGCGTATATTTATCAACCGTGAATCCTTTTGGCCAAACATTGCGCGAGAAACTGGTCACCGTTGGAGGCATGTCAGACAACCAAGCAGACCGCATTGCTTTTACAGAATTATACGACTCCACTCAAATTCAAGCCCAACTTCTGCCCAGAAAAAATCGCTTTAGTTTGCGTGGAGAATTCAAGTCTTCTGTTACTGGCGACATACCACTAAACGCCTTGAATGTGCCCCAAGGTGGCGTTACGGTAATTGCTGGCGGCGTCCCTCTAACAGAAGGTATTGATTATCAAGTAGATTACAGCATGGGTCGCGTGAGAATTTTGAACACCGCCATCCTGGAATCCAACGTACCAATTCAAATTCAAGTGGAAAGCAACTCCATTTTCGGATTCCAACAAAAAACCTATCTGGGCACGCATTTCAACTACAGATTTAATAAAGATTTCAACATTGGTGCCACTTGGGTTAATGCCAAAGAAAAACCGCTAACGCCAAAAATAAACATTGGCGATGAACCTTACTCCAATCATATTGTCGGTCTAAACATCGACTTCCGTAAAGAAATGCCTTGGATTACTAGAATGGTAGATGCCTTACCAGTAATTTCAACAAGTGCGCCCTCTTTTGTTACCTTCAAAGGAGAAGGCGCTTATTTGATTCCCGGTACTCCACGCGGACTTCAAGGACAAGGAGGAACATCCTATATTGACGACTTTGAAGCCAGCCAAAGCATCATCGATTTGCGCACACAAACAGCTTGGAAAGTGGCCTCTATTCCTCAAGGTCAACCCGATTTGTTCCCAGAAGCGAATTTGGTGAATGACTTGGCCTCGGGCTATAACCGCGCATTATTAGCATGGTATTCTATCGATCCTCTTTTTTATCAAAACAACAACCTTACACCTGCTCACATACAGAATGATCCAGCCATGTTGCAAGACTCGCGCATGAGAATCGTTTTGATGACCGAATTGTTCCCGAATCTAAATCTACAACAATTCACTTTCAACAATGTACCGTCCCTCGACTTGGCCTTCTATCCACAAGAGCGCGGTATGTATAACTACGACATCAACGAAGCTTTCATTGACGCCGATGGCAAATTCACCAACCCAAGACAACGCTGGGGTGGAATTATGCGCGCCATGTCAACCACCAACTTCGAACAAGCCAATATTGAGTTTATCCAGTTTTGGTTACTTGACCCGTTTAATGAAGACGCAGTAAACGCCAATGGTGCAAGCAACGGTGGGGTGCTATACATCAACTTAGGTAACATTTCTGAAGACGTTTTGCGCGATTCGAGAAAGTCTTTTGAGCATGGTCTACCCGTTGACCCTAATGACTTGACAGGTGTTGACATTACCGCTTGGGGACGTGTACCGAAAATACAAACCGTAGTGAATGCCTTCGATAATGATGATGAGGCACGTGGCAATCAGGATGTGGGGATGGATGGTGTGAGCAATGCAAACGAAAGCACGCATTTCGCAGAATTTGTTACCTGGGTGAATAGTTCCAGTTTGAGTGACGAAGCCAAGGCCAGATTGCTCAATGACCCATCCACAGACGACTTTACCTATTACCGCGATGACAACTACGATTTGCTTCAATATAACATTCTAGAGCGCTACAAAAAATTCAACGGTTTGGATGGCAACTCGCCCACAATACAACAATCCGCATCAATCAATGCTCAAGGCTATCCCACTCAAGCGACCAACGCACCAGACATTGAAGATAACAATACCGACAACAACCTTTCTGAATCTGAAAGCTATTTCCAATACAAAATCGAACTTCGCCCTGAAACGATGGTTGTAGGTCAAAACAACATTACGAGTGTTACCGTAATTAACAAACCGGGGGGTGGAGAAGAACGTTGGTACCAATTCAGAATTCCTGTTTTCCAACCCACGAAAGCAGTAAATGGCATCACAGATTTTCGTTCGATTCGATTTATGCGTATGTATTTACACGATTGGGACCAAGAAGTAGTATTGCGTTTTGCCCGTTTGGAATTGGTGCGTGGCGAATGGAGAAGGTATATGTTGGATTTGTATGAGCCTGGCGATGGTGTTCAAGTTGACCCCAATTTAACAACCTTCAACATCGGTGTTGTGAATATTGAAGAACACGACCAACGCGTTCCGATTCGCTATGTATTGCCTCCGGGTATTCAACGCGAAATTGACCCTGCACAAATTCAGGTGCGCCAATTGAACGAGCAGTCGATGGTGCTTTCGGTTTGCGATTTACAAGATGGGGATGCCCGCGCGGGTTTTAGAAACGTGGCTTTCAACCTGAACAACTACCAAAAAATGAAAATGTTTGTGCACGCTGAAGAAGTGAGCCCTGACAAACCATTGGCAGACGATGACCTCACTGTATTTGTGCGTTTAGGTACAGATATGGAAGACAACTATTATGAATATGAAATTCCATTAAAACTTACGCCTTGGGGAGCTTCATCAGAATTGGATATTTGGCCAGATGCCAACAACATTGAAATTGTATTTGAGCACTTGACCAATTTGAAAAAACGGCGTAATGATTTAATGGCAGGAGCCAATCCGTCTATAAACTTACAAACTGTTTACAGCGAACCCGATCCCAACGACCCAACGAAAATGATTCGGGTGAAAGGTTCTCCGAATTTACAAGGTCTTCGTGTGATCATGATCGGCGTGCGCAACCCGAAAGCCACCGCAGAAAACCCATGGAAACCCGACGATGCTTTAGCTAAATGTGTTGAAGTGTGGGTAAATGAACTCCGCTTGACAGATTTCTTGAGTGAAGGAGGTGGCGCCGCGGTGGCGAATCTTCAGGTTCAAATGGCCGACTTTGCCAATGTCAATATGAATGCCAGCTACTATGGTCAAAACTGGGGCTCTGTTGAAAGCCGCGTTCAGCAACGTCAGCGCGACACAAGATTGGGGTTTGATGTAAACTCAACCATGCAGTTGGGTAAGTTTTTCGGTACAAAAGCACGCATCTCTATGCCTTTCTTCTGGGCGTATTCGATAGCGTCTATTCGACCTGAATTTGACCCCTTCAATCCAGATATTAAATTATCCGAATACACAGGAGTTGACCGAAGAGAACGCCAGCGCTTGGGCACAAACTCATTGATGCGCAGAGGATACAACTTCAATAATGTAAGACGTGAACGAGGAGGCGGAAAAACACCGCATTTCTACGACATTGAAAACTGGTCTGCAAATTATGGATTCACAGAAGATCTGCACCGTGATTTTAACTTGGAATACGACCGAACAAGAATTTGGAAAGGAGGATTAAATTATAACTTCAACGCCACACCAAAATACTGGGAACCATTCAAAGATGTTGCGTTCTTCGGAAAATCAAAATGGTGGAATATTATCAAAGAAGCTGGTATTTATTTAGGGCCGAAAAGTTTGACCTTCACCAATAACCTACTCCGAACCTACAACGAACGTTTGGTGAGAAACAACGTAAGTGACTTCACTTTGCGTCCAGTGTATATCAAAAACTTTACTTGGGACAGACATTACCAAGTTCGTTATGATGTTACTAAAAACCTGAAGTTTGATTTCATGGCCAACAATAGAAGTTTATTTGTTGAACCCAATGGCCAAATTGACCGAAGAGAAAATCCAGAGGTGTACCAAGAATTTAGAGATACCATTTTCCGACAATTGGGAACAGGTGCAACCCCAATGAATTATTCACACAATTACAATTTATCCTGGACCTTGCCATTTAACCGAATTCCAGCTACAGATTGGATTACTGCAACCGCACGTTATTCTGGCGGATATGAATGGAATCGCGGTCCTTTGGCTCAACCCGACTTCGGAAACACCATCCAAAACAACCGAAACGTAAACATTCAGGCCCAGTTGAATTTTGTGAATCTTTATAACAAAAACTGGTATTTCAAAAAAGTGAATGGAGGTGGTGGCGGAGCCTCTTCTAACAGACAACAAGCTACAGGTGATGGAAGACCCAATGCCACAGGTGGAAATGCTCCAAAAAACGCCAAACCCGAAGGCATTTTGAAATGGCGCACAGAACGCAATAAGAAAAAGAAAACGAAACTGCAAAGTAAACTGAGCGCTTTAGAACAATACCGTGAACCTTCACAACAATTGAGAGACTCATTAGGCGCAGAGAAAATTCAAGCCTTCCAAGACGATATAAAAGCTTTGGAAGAACGCATTGCCAAACGCAACATCAAACTAGACACTTTACAGCAAAAAGCAATCAGACAAGCCGAACGCCGCAAAAAACCAGTGCCCCCAGTGGCAGGATTCGGTGCTCGTGCCGTAATGACCGTTAGAAACGTTTCTGGTACCTACGTTGTGAACGACGGAACAATGCTCCCTGGTTACAACCAAGATCCACGCTATTTAGGCATGAACAACCAATTTGCAGCGCCAACAACAGGTTTCGTGTTCGGAGCACAAGAACGCAACATCTGGGGAATTCAAAATGGATTGGATATCACTGACCGCGCTGTTCAAGGCAATTGGTTGGTGCAAAACAACGCCATCAACACACAATTTGTGGTTATGCATTCCCAAAACATAACAGGTAGAGCACTTCTGGAACCTATCAAAGATTTAAGAATAGAACTCACTTTGACACGCAATTTCACGCAAAACAGCAATTCCTTCTTCCGATGGAATGATGAAATTTTGCAATTTGAAAATCAAAGTCAATTCATGACGCAAAACATCATGTTCTCCACCATTACTTTGGGTTCTGCTTTTGTGAATTTAACTTCCCGCGATCAATACGCTTCAGCAACATTCGATCAGCTTCTTCAAAACTTGCAACCCGTTTCTGGATTATTCGGCAACAATAAC
>Ga0169931_10001413_pt1 | contig 39622 bp, 30 predicted proteins | sample Kivu_15m_20L_FD_129675 | JGI IMG/M metagenome (GOLD analysis project Ga0169931, IMG submission 129675) | Freshwater microbial communities from Lake Kivu, Western Province, Rwanda to study Microbial Dark Matter (Phase II) - Kivu_15m_20L... | ecosystem: Environmental > Aquatic > Freshwater > Lake... | reverse complement strand
GCGAGGCATGTACCGGGTGGTCATTCGAGATAACAAAGGCTGCAGTGTGGTAGATTCCCTGAAACTGGAAGCACCGCCGCCATTGCAGGTGATGGTGCAGGCTAAGCCTACCCTTTGTTTTGGTTCATCTACCGGAGGTCTTACCACGACAGTTACCGGTGGGAGCGGGGCCCTTCAGTACCTATGGCGGCACGGTGAAACCACGGCCAATCCGGCTAATTTACCTGCAGGAAACTATCAGGTAACTGTTACCGATGCAAAAGGATGCACCGCTGAAGCAGCGGAAGATATAACCCAAGGACCGATGGCCCTTCAGGTAGACTCTACCAGGTTGACACCCGTTTCATGCAATGGGAGAAGCGATGGGAGTGCCAGAATTTTCCTCAAAGGAGGGACTCCACCTTATCGCATTACCTGGAACGATCCCCTTTCCCAAACAGGAGCCTTGGTGAACCGACTAGCCGGCGGCACCTATCGAGCGGTAATTGTGGATCAGAATGGCTGTACCTTAATGCATGAGGTGACCCTGCGAAATCCTGACCCCTTACGTATCGACCTGGTTACCCGAAATCTAAGTTGTTTAGATAGGAGGGATGGCGAAGCTGAAGTCATTTCCTCAGGGGGTACGGCACCATACCAAGTAGCCTGGTCCGATGGGCAGCTAGGGCCTCGTATCACCAAAATGCAGGCTGGCATCTTTGCGCTTACGCTCACAGATTATAATGGTTGTACCTTGAGGGATTCAGCGGTAATCCGCAACCCGGATAACCCGCTCAGGATTACTGCCGTCCAAACCTATCGCGGTTGTTATGGCAAGCGAGAAAATACCGTGGAGGCCCGAGTCAGCGGAGGAAATCCCGCTTATTTCGTTCGCTGGAGCCATGGATTCAACGGCATCCTTACTTCCAGTCTGGATACCATTACCTACCGCATTGTCGTTAATGACGCACAGGGGTGTTTGGATTCGGTTGCTATCAAGCCGGAGGATTTGCCTGAGATGAAACCTGAAATCTCGATTCGTGAACCTGCGTGCCATAATGATCAGAATGGGGAGTTATCACTGGTTCGCATAGGCGGACGGGAGGGTATATCCTTTGACCTATTCCGCTACCAATGGAGCAGCGGGCAGCGCACTTTCCGAGTAACGGGACTGCTCGGGGCGGAGACTTACGCGCTTACCGTTACAGATGCAAAGGGATGCAGCGGCCGAGCGGAGGGTTATATGCGGAATCCGGAGCAACTCACCCTGGTGCTCAGTGGACGCAATCCGATCTGCCATGAGGGTACTGACGGAAGGGTTTGGCTCCAATCGTACAAAAGCGAGCAGAAGATTAGCTCCTATTCCTGGAGTGCTGGGCCAGTAGGTTTTGGCGAGGATACGGTTTCCCAATTGGGAGCGGGCACCTATCAGCTTACCTTAACCAATGGAAATGGGTGCACAGGCCATGCCGCTTTTACCTTGAGAAATCCTCCTCCCTTACTCATCGCCCATACCAGAAAGGGGAATGCCTGTTTCGGTTACCGGGAGGGAGAGGCAGAAATACAAGTTAGCGGAGGAATACCTTCCTACCAATTACGATGGCCAGACGGTGTAACCACTTTTTCCCGAAAACAGCTTCCCGGCGGCCTTTATGACGTATCTGTTACTGATCAGGTGGGCTGTACCAAAAAAGTGCGCATTGATATTTTTCAGCCGGAACCCACTATCATTGATTTCAAGCTTGACAGCATACGCTGCCACAATTTAAAGGATGGCATTTTGCAATTTGTCGTTTTTGGTGGCCAGGGGCCCTTCCAGTATAGCCTGGACGGCAGTATCTGGCAGACTGGAAACCGCATCAGCAATCTGGGAGCAGGAAAATACACCATACAATTCATAGATGCCAACCGCTGCCGCACTGATACGGTGATTACCATCACAGAGCCCCAGGCTTTTGCTGTTGAGATTGGGGCAGACACATACAAAGTCCCGGCAGGTAGCTCCCTGGTATTTCAGCCGACTCGATTCAATGGCCAGGAGCCAGTTCGTTATCAGTGGATTACCCCAGAAGTCAGGTCCCTTTCTTGCCTCGACTGCCCTAATCCAGTGCTCACGGCACAGCGATCCCAGGAAATTCAGCTCATTGCCACAGATCGAAAGGGATGCCAAGCAAGGGACCGAACCAAGGTCCAAGTGACATTTGATCGCAGGGTTTTGGTACCCACGGCCTTTAGCCCCAATCAGGACTTGCAAAACGATTTGTTATTGGTTCATGGAGCGGATGGAACAAAAATTACAGACTTCAGAATTTTCGATCGGTGGGGTAATCTGGTTTATCAGGATGGCGGATTTTACACCAATGAGCGGAATCGTGGATGGGATGGTAGATTTCGTCAAGGTGATGCTCCTCCCGGGAATTACGAGTGGGTATGTGCTGTGGAGTACACTGACGGATTCCGGGATTTCCTCCGCGGGCAAACCCAGTTAATCCGGTAAATCCAGCGAATGCAAAAAGGTTGGTTCACGGGCTTATGGTTCCTTCTCTTATGCCTACCGGCTGGCATTAGGGCACAAGACCCTGCTTTTACCCAACTTGCCACCCAAGTATTGCAGATAAATCCTGGCTTTGCCGGCATGTTTAGCGGAAAGATGCGAGTAGCTATGAATATGCGCCAGCGGGCTGAAGGCTCAAATGGCCAATTCATGGATCGCTTAGCCGGGGTGGCAATAGACACCCGTTTTCCGGCAGGAAAACGCGACTATTGGAGTTTCCAGGGTCTCCTTGCAACGTCCAGGCAAGGACAACCCATTTATGATCGCCAGCTGGTCCGCGTGGGTGGAGGGCTGATAAAATTGCTTAAGATGGGGCGATATGGCATGGAGAGTCAGTATGTAAGTGTTGCTTTTCAGGCTGGGTTAGACCAGTTCGCCTTCCGAGGTGGACAATGGTTCAGTAATCAGTACGACCCATTTACCGGTAGTGTCAACTTAACCTTGCCAACCGGCGAACCGATTAGCATGCCGCCAGGTAGCATACTTGTCCCTGACTTGAGTATCGGTTCGGTGTGGTATGCGACATGGGACAAAGGCATGGGAGTTTATGCCGGACTTAGCCTGCACCATGTCAATCGGCCGGCATGGCGGTGGTTTCCGACCTCAGCTAGTCGTTTGGACGTGCGTGCCGCTATTGTAGCCGGAGCAGAATGGCCACTGGGGGGATTTACCCAGTTCCTGCCCTTTTTCCTATATACCTGTCAGGGGATGCATCAACGCTTCAACGCAGGCCTGCCATTGCGTTTTAATCCTAAAGAGTGGGACGACAAAGCATTGCGACTCGGAATTTGGCTCCAGGCCAATCAGCAACCAACAGGTCAAGCTTGGTTCGCGGGCGAAATGGCGTTTCAGGCTATGTTGGAAATGGGGAAATGGCAGGTTGGGCTCGCCTACACCCTACCGGGCAAGAGTTTGCCTGGCAACAGCTTTTCCCGGAACGCTTTTGAGCTAAACTTAACCTGGACCCAACCACCTAATTACCGAAAAAAAATAGCCTGCCCCAGAATGTAGTGGTTCAGCTCATCCTGGCCATATGCTCCCTGAAGATTAGCGACTTGGATGCTCATCAAGCGGAAAATCTGCAGCATAAAGTTTGAGGGCAAATGCCACAGAGGAGCGAATGGCCGCTGACTCAGCATCATTGGAGCGGACCGCAAACTTGTAGCCACTAAATCGGGATTCAGGTGATTTATTTTGCAAAGCCCAGAGCGATGTTAAGCTGACCATAAGGGAAAAGGTAGCAGCAATTCCTAGCAAGGTACGGATTCGGAACCGACGTTGCGCGACATGTTTTGGCAAGCGTTCTTGAATCAAGTCCCACACCCTGGTTGAGGGAACTACCTTGCGTGAGGCGAGCAATGCAGCTATTTTATTCCAATTCAAATTTTCGTTTTCCATATTTCTAGATTGAATCTTCCTTAGAACCTACAGATTCGGACAGCTTTTCCGTAGAATTTGGCAACCCTAGCAAGGTTTGAACGCGGCGTTTGGCGTGAAGAAGCTGGGATTTGGAGGTATTTACACTTATACCAAGCAGCGCAGCAATTTCCTGATGGGGATAGCCTTCCACCACATAGAGATTAAAAACAATACGGTAGCCAGTAGGTAGTGCTTCGACTGCCTTTCGCACGCCATCTGCATCTAGATATCCTGCATCGACCGATGAAGGTATTTCGGGAAAATTTTCCAAGAGGTCTGTGCTTTCAAAGTGGATTTTTTTTCTTCGAAGAAAAAGCAGGCATTCATTAACGGTAATTCGCCGCATCCAACCCATCAGACTTCCCTGGCTGCGAAAAGTGTTCAGTCTGGAAAAAATACGGCAGAAGGCTTCGGCAAGAATATCCTCTGCATCGGTCTTATTTGGGACATAGCGAAGGATTAATCCAAGAAAACGTGGCGCATAGGTCCGAAAGAGATAGGCCTGGGCGGCAGGATCGAGTTGTAGGCAACTCCGAATCAAAACGGTTTCATCAGAATAAAGGGCTTTTTCCGTCATGTTGATTCTTTAGCAAACCCGTATCCATAAGATACAAAATCGCCCAAACAGGGTGCAAGGTTATAACGGAAAAATCGCAATTTTGCGCGTATTTTAAACACCGAGTATAGATATGCAGGAACCTACTGCGATGAGCCTGCCCGATGGATTCGAGCCGGAAATCTGGTGTGCCCGATTCGGTACCCCCCTGTATGTCTATGACGCAGATGCGATGGCGGCCCAGGTTGCTGCCTTCCGAGCGGCCTTTGACGTAGAAGATCTTCGCATTCATTATGCCTGCAAGGCCTCAACCAACCTCAATCTTTTGCGCTGGATGCGCCGCTGTGGCACAGGCCTGGACACCGTATCCGTGGAAGAAATTGATTTGGGTTTTGCCGCAGGATATACTGCCGGAGAGATGATGTTCACGCCAAACATGGCAGGCTTCGAGGAAATAGCAGAGGCCGTAGAACGGGGTGTCTCTGTCAATATCGACAACCTGCCGTTCCTGCTGCGCTTCGGACAGGTTTTCCCGGAAACAGCCGTTTGCATTCGACTCAATCCACACATCCTAGATGGTGGAAATCCTAATATTTCCGTAGGGCATACCCACTCGAAGTTTGGCATTTCTATTTCCCAGCTCGATGAGATTCAACAGGTCGTGGCCCGCACCAGGCTTAAAGTAGCAGGTCTTCACATCCACGTTGGTTCGGATCTCAAGGATGCTGCTTCTTTTGTCCGGGTGGCCGAAATCCTCTTCGACACAGCCATGCATTTCCCGGATCTCCAGTTTTTAGATTTGGGTGGAGGATTTAAAACCCGTTATCGTCCGCAAGACAAGGGTGAGGATCTGGGAACGCTCGGCGCCATGCTGAGCATTTCCTTTCGTGCTTTTTGCACCCGATATGGTCGTCCACTTGCCTTGGTTTTTGAGCCTGGCAAAATCCTTGTTAGTCAAGCCGGCTACCTTTTGGTCAGAGTCAACGTAGTAAAGCGGACGCCTTACGTATTGTTTGCTGGGGTTGATTCAGGATTCAACCACCTTATACGACCGATGTTTTACGACGCCTATCATCACATCAGTAATTGCTCCAATCCTGACGGGGTTCCTCAAACCTATGACGTCGTTGGCAATATCTGCGAGACGGATACCTTTGCCAAGGCTAGGGAGATACCAGAAATCCGAGAGGGTGATATTCTTTGTTTTCACAATGCCGGGGCTTACGGCTTTAGCATGTCGTCCAATTACAATTCCCGTCCCCGGCCAGCGGAAGCTCTTTTTGCAAAAGGAGGCCTGCATCTTATCCGGAGACGAGAGACCCTGCAGGATTTACTCACCACCACCATACCCCTCGATTTTCTAGCGAAAGAATCATTCGAATTACCTAAACACTGAATATGTCCCTATCAGTGCGTTATCAACCGGGAGAAACGGAACAGCGGTGGTATGACCACTGGATGGAGCGAAACTATTTTCACTCCGAACCCGATGAGCGAGAACCTTTCACGATTGTTATCCCCCCACCAAACGTTACCGGTGTCCTGCACATGGGACATATGTTGAATAATACCATCCAAGATATACTCATCCGCAAAGCCCGTCTTTCGGGTAAAAATGCCTGCTGGGTGCCAGGTACAGATCATGCGAGCATTGCCACGGAGGCTAAAGTAGTGCGCCTGTTGCGAGAACAGGGTATCCGTAAGGGAGACATTGGCCGGGATGCGTTCTTGGCACATGCTTTCGACTGGAAAGAAAAATATGGGGGTATTATCCTGGAGCAATTAAAGCGCTTGGGTGCTTCCTGCGACTGGCAACGCACTCGGTTTACCATGGAGCCCTCCCTATCAGAGGCTGTGCTGGATGTTTTTGTACGACTTTACCAGAAGGGTAGTATATATCGGGGGCTTCGGATGACCCATTGGGATCCCGAAGCCCAGACTGTACTGTCTAATGAAGAAGTCATCTACAAAGACCAGCAGGCGCGTCTGTTTTATCTATCTTATGTTTTCGCCGACAATCCTGCGGAGCACCTCACAATAGCTACGCAGCGGCCAGAAACCATTATGGCGGATAGTGCGGTAGCCGTAAATCCGCAGGATCCGCGATACCAGGCCATGGTGGGCCGGGAGGTCATAATTCCCCTAATCGGTCGAAAAATTCCCGTGATTGCAGACAGTTATGTGGACATGGCATTCGGCACCGGGGCGCTGAAGGTAACCCCGGCACATGATGTGAATGACTATGAAATCGGCAAGCGGCATGGGCTTCCGGTTTTGGATATACTCACTCCCAACGGCCGACTTAACGAAAAGGCAGTTATCCTGGTCGGTTTAGACCGATTTGAAGCCCGAAAGCAGATTCGTAAAATGCTTGAAGAAGCGGGTGTATTGGAGAAAATAGAAGATTACCGGACCAGCATCGGACATAGCGAGCGAACAGACGCGGTGGTAGAGCCACGACTGAGTTTGCAGTGGTTTGTCTCAATGAAACCCTTCGCCAAGATAGCCCTTGAGGCCGTGAAGAAGGGGGAGATTCGTTTTTATCCGGATACCATGTTCAACATGTATCAGAGCTGGCTTCAGGAGGATTCAGTGCGAGATTGGTGCATTAGCCGTCAATTATGGTGGGGGCAGCGTATTCCTGCATGGTTCTTGGCTTCAGAGGCCGAGGGAGAACACCAGCAAGTCTTTGTGGCTAAAAATGCTGGAGAGGCGCTTGAGGCAGCAAAGCGGGTCACTGGCAATCCGAACTTGACCGAAAAGGACCTACGTCAGGATGAGGATGTGGTTGATACCTGGTTTTCCTCCTGGTTATGGCCCTTGTCTGTATTCGACGGATTCGGTAACCCTGCAGAAATAGCCTATTATTACCCTACCCAGGTGTTGGTAACCGGTTGGGACATCATGTTCTTTTGGGTAGCCCGAATGATTATGTCAGGCTATGAATTCTCCCCCCAGCTGCTTGGGGAATCCCATACGAATCAACATGGGGCGATGCCCTTCCGTGCAGTTTATTACACCGGCATGGTACGTGATAACAAGCGGAGAAAGATGTCCAAATCACTGGGTAACTCTCCCGATGCCCTTTCGCTCATAGATACTTATGGAGCCGACGGTGTGCGTTTCGGCGTATTGGCCTGTGCCGCTGCAGGAAATGATATCATTTTCGATGCCCCATTTGATCCCCTTACCCATCAGGTTCGGAACGAGAGTAAACTCTGCGAACAGGGCCGGAATTTCTGCAACAAACTTTGGAATGCCTTACGCCTCATGCAAGGCTGGGAAAAAACGGAAGTTGCAAAAAATGACAGTGCACTTACGGAACTGGCAGATGCCTGGATGACTGCCCGCACCCGACAGACCCTCGGTCAACTTAATGATCAGTTTACAGCATTTCGTCTTAGCGAGGCCCTTATCACGGTGTACAAACTTATATGGGATGATTTTTGCTCCTGGTATTTGGAACTTATCAAACCTGCATATGGCGAGGCTGTATCAAAAAAGGTTTACCTGCAGGCTGTAGGGCACTTTGAAAGGCTCATGACCATCCTACACCCTTTCATGCCCTTTGTCACAGAAGAAATCTGGCATCGCCTGGGGGAAAGAGCGGCTGGGGAAGATTGTATCGTCAGCAGCTGGCCTGAAGGGGTTACCTTCGATGCTGGCATCATTGGGGCTGTAGATCTGCTTCAATCTGTCACCACATCTATCCGGGAGATACGGAATCATCAACAAATACCCTTGCGGGAGCAACTTGCGCTCTTTCTTGAGGATAGCATGGCATCCAGGACCTGGTTGGCTGTTTCTGGATTGCCTGAGGCTTTGCAGAAAATGGGTGCGTTGAAAGAGGTTGGAATTTCTGACGGGGAAATACCGCATGCAATGACCTTTCTGGGCGGGAAAGAAAAGTTCTATCTGGCTGTTAATGTCCAGGTTAACCTGGACGAAGAGCGGGAAAGACTGACAAGGGAAATAGCCCACTACGAGGGATTTATCCAATCGGTAAAAGCCAAACTTGCCAACGAAAAATTCGTGCAATCCGCCCCGGAAGCCATCGTGCAAAAGGAGCAGCAAAAGCTATCCGACGGACAATCCAAGCTGGAAAGCCTTCGCGAGGCGCTGCAGAATCTACGTTAAGTCTAAAGTCTAGAACTGCCCTAGTCGACAATCAACACTTTTCCTGCTACCACACCCTTTCGGGTTAAACAGTGAATAAGGTATGAACCGTTAGCTAGGGGAGCTTCCATCTGCCAAGTTTCCCGACCATCGGACTGGACCTTTAGTCCATGAACTACCTTTCCTGAAGCATCGTAAAGGGTCCAGCCAAGGACATCCCCTGTATTGAGCCCAGGGGCGGAAACCTGAAAAACCTGGGTAGCAGGATTAGGAAAAACGCTTAACCCGGCAACTTCCTGACGGATTAGGGGAACCGCCGTAGATTTATCCCGAATGCGCATGCGAACAAGTGCTGTTATATCCTTGCCGAATCCACCTCCGAACCAATCCCCATTGCGGATGACGGTGGATAATTGCCCGTAGTGATAGGTTAATCTGCTGTAAGGCACAAACATTTCCTTGGTGTATTGGACCATAAGGAGGTAATCGCCTTTTTCTTTAAGAGGCACTCCGGGATTATTAGTCTCAATATTTAGCAGGGGGGTATTTATTAACTCAAAGTTTTTTTCTGCCTTGAATTCGTGAAAGCCATAGCCAACCACCTTGAGGTCTTTGTCATCGAAACGATTATCCCCGTTGTCAATATATTGATAAACAAGTAAGCTGACCGATTTACCCTGATGGGCATTGGCATTACTGGCCACAGAAAAGGAAGCCTCATAGGCATCAAATCCAGCCTTGGGGATGTAGTAGTAGTTCCCCGCCTCCCAGGTTTCGGTGTTAATCTGGGAAGGCTGGGTGGCACTAACCAGGATTCCATCATCCTTGGCAAACAGATTACGGGTCACCACGAATCCAGAAACCAGGGAGTTATCTGAAGCCACTTCATCCGCAGAGTCAGTTTGGACTTGATATTGGGTAGCATAGCTGCCGGTGTCCCGGGGAACAAAGTTTCTGCGAATAAGGAAGGTGTCGTTGGCTCCAAGCCGGACAGTTTGAATCGTTGAATCGGCACTGAAGGTCTGGCCATTGGAGGAAATGACTCGAACGCTAAGCCGGACCTTGTTCTGGGCTTTTGTACCCTTGTTACTCAAGGTCGCTACAAAAGGAATCTCTTGGACTTGGGACAATGGTAAGGCAAAACTTTCTGGTAAAATAGGGTTGGACAAGGCTAAATCGAAAGAGGGTTGCGGATTGCCCTCAAAAAGGGAAATGTCATCGATACGCCAGGCATATTCGTACTTTCCCTTCCAGCGAAATCGGAGAAACACTTTGGCTTTTCCTGCAGCTCCCGGTAATTCCAGCGTGACAATTTGCCGGGGCGATGTGACGCTGTTGGTCTGTACATCTTCCAGGATAGTGATGTAGGTGTAATTGATGCTATCAAAACTTACCCCTACCTGTGCCAGGGATTGCCCAGGTGCGGAGTAGTAAGCATATTGATTTTCGAAGCGAAGGAAAACATTTTTGCGAGAAGCACAATTTATCGGGACAAGTGCGCTAAGGAATACGTCATGCGCCACGTCGCCATTATCTTCCGAATTAAAGACTGCGAATCCATTGGCTGCGGTCCTCGAGGCAAAGTCAGGCTGACCTTCAAATAAACCCTTTACGGTATTGTTCCATTTCCATTTTTCCGGACCGGTGTTTACTCCTAAGGAGGTCCATCTGGTAGAAAATTCAGCGATCGAAGGAAATGTCTCAGTATAAAAAGGTACAGGACTTTGGGCTTTACAATCCAAGGTGGAGATAAAAAGCCCGCTAAATCCGAAAATAAACATGGCAAGGGTAAGACGGTACATTTCAAAAAGGTATTTCAAACGTGACCAAAATAGTTTTTAGCGGAGAGGAATGCATCCAGGTTGAGGGAAACCACCCCGGGATGCGAACAGACCATGGCTCCTGCGGCATTGGCGAGACCCCCCATTTTTTCCATGGTATGCCCCTGTAGGAGCGACCACACCAAGCAGGCAATGACAGCGTCGCCAGCTCCGGATACATCTGCAAATTCCAGCTTAACACCGGGAACCCGAAGGCCTTGGCGAGAGTCAGCAATCCACAATCCTTGATCACCAAGGGTAATGACAGCCATCTCACAGCCCAACTGACTGATTAGGTAGTCGGAGGCTTTGCGAAGGTCGTCATTATTCAAAGCCATGGCAAAAGGAATCTGTTGGCGAATTTCCCGCAGATTTGGTTTGAACAGGGAAACGCCGGTATAGTTCCAAAAATGCTGATCTTTGGGGTCAACCGCCACCGGGATTCCTGCCTCCTTAGCCATGCGAAGAAGCGTTTCGATGAGGGAGCGTGTCAGGACCCCTTTGTTGTAATCCTGAAGGACTAGTGCCTGGGGAGGGGACTCCTCCCATGCCTCTCTGATGCGGCTTAGAAGCATGGCTTCTTCTCCTGCGGCCAGGGGTTCTACGAAGTCGAAATCTAAACGAAGCAAGTGTTTGTCGCCTGCCATAATCCGCGTTTTCACAGTCGTCCTGCGCGAATTAGACTGCAGGATACCATCATCAAGCAAACCTTCTTGCCGCAAGCCATCTCGAAGCAGATCACCGGAGGAGTCTCTGCCTGTTAAGGAAAAAAGGCGGGTAAACATCCTCAACCCTGTAAGATTCAGTGCGACATTGGCTGCCCCGCCGGGTCGGTGGTTTTCTTCCTGAATGTCCAAAAGTGGAACAGGAGCTTCCGGGGAAATTCGGTCGGACTTGCCTCGCACAAATCGGTCTAGCATGATGTCACCAATAACAAAAATCATCTTACCCGGGCGATTCGCGGGAAACAACCCGACTGTGGAGTACCTCCCTTATCAAAGGCATCATTCGGTCGATTGTACCCATGTGGCGGGTAATATACGATGAAGCTATGAGACCGGCCTTTACCCTTTCGGCGGCATGGGCAAGCAGGAGCAGCGTCGATTCCTCATCACGCTTTTTGTGCAAAGGAAAACCACCACCCGATGCAGCCAGGAATCTGGCTTCCGGGAATGCTCGGAAACGGGGGCCAAATACGATAGGAAGTCCATATGCCATTGGTTCCAGCAGGTTGTGGATTCCCTTCCCAAAACCACCGCCAACATAGGCCCAAACCCCATATCGGTAAGCATAGCGCAGCAAGCCAATTTCATCCAAGACGAGTACCCTAGGTGATTCCCCAACCCAGGAATCGGCTCTGGAAAGTAGTGAAAACGATGTGGCAGCCCTGAGAGTATCAAGTATTGGACTTAAACCGGCGGGTGAGACATCGTGAGGTGCTACCAACACTCGCCAATCAGCATATAATGGATGGGAGAGAACTTTTCGTAAAAAAGGTAAGTCCGAAGGCCAAATACTCCCGAAAACAATTGTTTGGCTTGGCACGAAAAAACGATCCATTGCGAGATTATGCCAAGGTTCATTGGGATAGGAGGCCACCATATCCACACGGGGATTGCCTGTAACAAGAGCCTGAGCTAATCCGACGGATTCAGCTAGGATGAGATCGGAATCCTCCTGAAGGAACAATTGGTTGAATTGCCGCAACATATGTCGGTAAAACAACCCATAAAAAGGGAAGCTTAGGTTACAGGGGCTTATGGTGCCGGCAATAAGAAAAATAGGAATTTGGCGCTGGGCAAGGGTTTCCAGGTGTAAGAGCCAAAGTTCCTGTTTGACGAAAAATACCGTGTCAGGTTGGACAACATTCACCCACCTGGAGACCTTTTCCGGGGTGTCCATGGGAAATGGAAAAATCGAAATAGATGAAGGAAAAAGCTTGCGAGGCGCATCAAAACCCGATGGGGAAAAAAAGGTGAGAACTAAACGGTGATTGGGGAAGCAACGGGAGGTTTCCAGGAAGACAGGTTTTCCTATTTCCCATTCGCCCAGCGATGCGCAATGCATCCAGATGCATGGTTGGCGGCTGATCGGGCCACTCGGCCGCAAAACCTCCTCAAGAGCCTCCTGGCCCCGCTTCCAGGCCAACCAACGAGGAGAAAGGCAGGCAAGCAGGGGAAGGATAACCTCCACAAGCTGGCCAAGTGCGAGGTAAACCGTTCGAATTGGTCTCATTTAATAGCGGAGCGATCCGGGATCCCTTAAGTCCTTCCGGAACTGGTAGGCTAGGAACAGGCCCGGTTGGAAGACATGGAAAGGGTCGGTATCTCTGGTACCGGTATCGAACTGACTGGCGCGGCGATGATACGTTCTGGCCAGCAAGAAATCGAATCCTGCGAGGAAGCGGTCTTGGCCAGCTTCGAGTTGGAAAGCCATACTCATGAGGCATGCCGGTCCATTTGCTAAGCGATCATACCCCTTCTTATAGTCACCATGAATTTGGGGAACGAAGCGGGCAGCATCCTCCTGAATACGAATTTTATGTCCAAAAATCCCAGCGGAAAAATCAAACTGAAGGCGTTTCCATGTCAGATTGGAAGGGGGGAAACGAAAACCACGGCCAATACCCAAAAACCAAGCGCGTTGCCGAAGTGCAACAGCAGCGGGCGATTTGTCATTTCCTATTAGATATCCATCTGGGGTAAGGATTTGGGAGAGCACATTTTCCTTGACAGAGCCGCCAAACTGGAAAAAGCTCCTGGCTCCCCAGACTCCCTTTTGCCGAATGCCCTGATACGAGGCAAATAAGCTTGTTCGCAAGGAGGATCCAAAACGATGTTGGAAATCACCACCTGGCAATTGTCCACCATACCGAGTCGAAAAAATGAGGGCTGCAGCTTGGTCTTGAGCCGGCAACACCAATGGAAGGAGGCAATGCAATAAGATGCAAACACGCATGCTAGAAAGGCTAAATGATTTGTGGAAGATGTACCTTTGGTCAAAATTAAGATTAATCTCTTTGGAAAAAGTACTCATTGCCGGGGCGGCAGGATTCCTAGGTTCCCATCTTTGTGACCGGTTCATTCGGGAAGGCTATGAAGTCATCGGGATGGACAATCTGCTCACTGGAAGCCTTTCAAATATCGAACATCTATTTCCGCTTCGGGAATTTAGTTTTCATTACCATGATGTATCCAAATTTGTACACGTTCCCGGAAAACTGGATTACATCCTCCACTTTGCCTCACCGGCCAGTCCCATAGATTATTTAAAGATGCCGATTCAGACACTCAAGGTGGGTGCACTAGGGACCCATAACCTCTTGGGACTAGCCCGTGAAAAAAAAGCGCGAATGCTAGTGGCATCAACCTCCGAGGTTTATGGCGATCCCTTGGAACACCCCCAGCCAGAAAGCTACTGGGGCCATGTCAATCCAGTTGGACCACGAGGTGTCTATGACGAGGCAAAGCGTTTTCTGGAAGCCATTACAATGGCCTACCATCGTTTCCACCAGGTGGAAACCCGAATTGTGCGCATTTTCAATACGTACGGTCCAAGGATGCGAGTCGAAGATGGCCGGGCTCTGCCCGCCTTTTTTAGCAAAGCCATAAAGGGCGAGGGATTGCCGGTATTTGGCGACGGCTCCCAGACCCGGTCTTTCTGCTATGTAGACGACCTGGTCGAGGGAATCTGGCGGCTCCTTCACAGCGAATACACCATGCCGGTGAACATCGGAAATCCTGACGAAGTAAGCATTCTGGATTTTGCCAAAGAAATCATTGCCTTAGTGGGAAATCCAGCTGCCTTTATTGACTATCAGTCCCTGCCACAAGATGATCCCAAGGTTCGCCAACCCGATATAAGTCTAGCCCAGAAGTTGCTGGATTGGTCACCTAGTATGCCGCGGGAGAAGGGTCTGAAATTGACCTACACCTATTTTAAAGAAAAGGTTAATCCCCGGGCATGACCTACCGAGAAGCCTTATTGGTGACCGGAGGAGCCGGTTTTATCGGCACGCATCTGGTTAAGCATTGGGTACAAAAGTATCCACAGCAGTTGCTAATAAACCTTGATTGGCTGACCTACGCTGGCAATCTGGAAAACCTGCAGGATATTGCTTCCCTTCCCAATTACCGGTTTGTTCATGGTGACATACGGGACAGGGCCTGCTTAGAGCAAATCTTTGCTGAGTTTCCTATTCAGGGTATTATTCATCTGGCGGCGGAGTCCCATGTAGACCGGTCCATCACCGATCCACAGGCATTTCTTGAGACCAATATTCTGGGTACCTTTCAGTTGCTGGACGCTTGCCGAAAAGCATGGCAGGGGCAAATGGAGGGAAAACGATTTCACCACATTTCAACAGATGAGGTATTCGGTTCCCTTGGTGAAAGTGGTTTTTTTACTGAGGAAACACCGTACGATCCCCGATCGCCCTATTCGGCCTCCAAGGCTTCATCGGACCATTTGGTGCGGGCTTTTCATCATACACATGGATTACCGGCTGTGATTTCCAACTGTAGCAACAACTATGGCCCCTATCAGTTTCCCGAGAAGCTGATTCCCCTGATGATTCGGAATATTTTGGAAATGAAGCCATTGCCTGTTTATGGCGATGGTAAAAATACGCGGGACTGGTTGTGGGTAGGCGACCACATCGATGCGATTGACCTAATTTTCCACCAGGGAAATTTGGGGGAAACCTACGTCATCGGGGGAAATAACGAATGGCAAAACCTGACCCTCGTTCAATTTCTTTGCCGCACTATCGATCAGAAATTGGGCCGGTCCGCGGGCACCTCGGAATCCCTCATTACGTATGTGCGGGATCGAAAGGGGCACGACCGCCGCTATGCTATCGATGCTTCGCGGCTTCGGGACAAGCTGGGATGGACACCCAAAGTAAATCCAGAGGAGGGACTTGCCAGCACCATAGACTGGTATTTGGAACATGCCTATTGGTTGGAGCGGGTTACATCAGGAGCTTATCAGGACTACTATCGCAAACAATACATTGATTCAAAACCATGAGGAAATCCGGAATAGGTAGGTTAATCCGCATTTTGGGATTTGGCCTACTTCTATTAGGCTATTCGATGAAGGCTCAGGTTCCGGACTTCGGAAAACTTGACCAGTACCTAGACACTTTGGGCCATTATGAAAAGTTCATGGGAAGCATTGCCATTTCGCAGAACGGAAAAATCGTTTACCGTCGGGCGATCGGATTTGCTGATGTGGCGGCAAATAAAGCAGCGGATTTACAAACCCGATACCGCATTGGGTCCATTTCAAAGACCTTCACTACCCTTTTGATTATGCAGGCCGTGGAGGAAGGAAAGTTGAAGCTTGATCAAACCCTAAACCGATTCTTCCCCTGGCTTAAGAACGGGGAGCGCATCACGATCAATCATTTGTTACATCATCGAAGCGGGCTGCACAATTTCACTGACGATCCTGCCTACATGACGTATCACACGGAAGCAATGAGTAGAAATCGGATGGAGGCCGTTCTGGCGGACTTACCCTCCGACTTTGAGCCAGGCAGCCGGGCTGCCTACAGCAACAGCAATTTCGTCCTGCTTACCTTATTACTGGAGGATCTCTATGCAAAGCCTTATGCAGATCTGGTTGAGGAACACCTCTGCAAGCCCCTTCATTTGAAGGATACCTATGTAGGCAGGGAGCTTGATACCAACAATAGGGAGTGCCGTTCTTATCGAAGAGAATTAGGATGGGTAGTGGAGCCGGAAACCCATCCGTCCATACCTCTAGGTGCCGGAGCTCTGGTATCCACACCCTCGGATTTGGTTGCATTTAGTGACGCCTTGTTTGGGGGTAAGATTTTGCAGGAAAAGCAAGTCCTTGAGATGCGTTCTCTATTGGATGGTTATGGCAAAGGATTGTTTCTAATCCCCTTCTACGAAAAGCAGGGTTATGGTCACACGGGGGGAATAGATGGTTTCAGATCGGTGTTTTCGTGGTTTGCCGAAGGTGGGATTTCTTTTGCTATTTGCAGTAATGGTTCGGCGATTAATCCCAACGACATCAGTGTGGCGGTATTGAGCGTTGTTTTTGGAAAACCATTCGAATGGCCAAACTTTAATTCATTTACACCAGATGCAGCAGTCATGCCGCGATATGCTGGTACCTATATTTCGAATCAGTTGCCATTGAAAATCACGGTAACCTTTAAGGACAATATCCTTAAAGCTCAGGCGACAGGACAAGCGGCTTTTCCACTTGAAGCTATGGGGCCGCATACCTTTGGTTTTGCGGCTGCTGGAGTCGTTATGGTCTTCGATCCCGACAAGCAGGCCATGGAACTGCGGCAGGGAAGTGGAATCTTTTCCTTCCGGAAAGAGTAAATCAGGACCGCGGTGTTGTATAAATTTCCCGGGCCATTCCCAGGGCGCGCTCCAGTTTTTCATTCGGCCAGGGCTTGTTTCCAGGAAGTTGGCCGACGTAGGCTATCATGTGCTCCATTGGCATGTTTCCGACGAGTTCATCACGGGCCATGGGACAACCTCCGAAGCCCAGTAAAGCACCATCGAATCGGCGGCATCCAGCCTGGAGAGCTGCCTCCATTTTCGGCAGCCAGGCATTTGGATGCGTATGCAGGTGGACCCCGATATCCAATTCGGGAAATCGAGAGGTTGTAGCCTCAAATACAGCTCGAATCATCCCGGGAGTTGCCACACCGATGGTATCAGAAAGTTGTACCCGTTTTATGCCTAAGGGTACAAAGCGTTCAATCCAGTTTTCAACGAGCTCGGTGCTCCAGGGATCCCCGTAGGGATTCCCGAATCCCATGGACAGATAAAGGACTAAGACCTTCCCACGCTCCTCACAGAGATCCTGAATTTCGGCAACCCTTTCGAAGGCTTCTGCCAGGGTAGCGTGTGTATTGCGAAGCTGGAAAGATTCCGAAAGGGAAAAGGGAAAACCAATATCGTCAATGCCGGCGAATGAAGCAGCCTGTGCGGCACCCTTGTAATTGGCGACAATTGCAAGCAATCGGGTATTATTTTTTTGCAGATAGGGCACGATTTCCGGGGTATCAGCCATTTGGGGGATGGCTTTTGGAGACACGAAACTTCCAAAGTCAAGAGTATCGAATCCCATTTCCAGCAACAGGTTAAGAAACCTGATTTTCTGCTCGGTTGAGATAGGGTGCCGTATGCCCTGCATGGCATCCCGGGGACACTCGATAAGCCTGATGTGCATGATAATTGCGCTTCGTCCGTATGCAGAACGCGCGAGTGCGTATCTTGTGACAAAAAAAGATGGATAAACGCAAAAATCTAATGACCATCCTTGGTTTTACCTTGGTTGTCACCGGATTTTTAAGTTTGATACTAAGTCTTGTAGGACTCAAGTTCAGCTTTCTTTTATTCTTGGAAACATGGGGGAAAGGGACAGGATTTGTGCTCAAGCTTTTGGTGTTGCTGCTTGGATTTGTTCTAACGTTCCTGGGGCAAAGTGATTTTTCAGGAAAGGGAAAACCTTAATAATCGTTTTCCAGGAGGAGATTACACCCCCGCATTTCGGAATAATCCAGTCTTCCAAGAATCTCAAAACTCCCGTCGGGCCATTTGCGACCGAGGTCGTCGGTAGCGAGAAAAGCCAGGGAATCTTCGTTGGCCAAGTCAATCAGGTTTACTGCCCCGGTTTTACCAAATGGCATCTCTCGAAAGGGATTGGTCATATCCCTTATAAAAATGCGTAGGGAGGGGGATTCCCGGAACAGACCATGGCCGCAGGAGTAGGCTTGCGAAAGTAGTTCGGTCATTCCGTACTCAGAGTGCACTTTTTCCACACCAAAAGCCTTTTTTAATAGGCCGTGCAATTCCTCCCGGGATATTTCCTTTTCCTGGCCTTTCATACCGCCTGTTTCCATTAGGATTAATTTGGGGAAAGGCAAGGGAAAATCTCGGGAAAAGCGGAGCAGGGCAAAGGAAACACCGAGCAATACCTGGGGAATACCTTTTTCCTTGGACGCTTCCAGTAACCTGTGCAATCCTGCAAAGTCATCCAGAAAAAAGCCGCTGTGATCTGGATACCGGCTTCGCTGGATAAAGGCTGCAGCCATATCGACAAGGGAAGAGCCAGATCGCTCTAGGTAGTGGGGAAGTAGGGCGGCGAAGGCGTAATTTTCCGGTGGCCCATATGCCGCGCAGAAGCAGCGGGCCGCATTTTCTCGGTAAGATTTCAAGCTACGAACGGGATGCCTACTGGGGGACCCACCACCTGTGCCGCTGCTTGTAAAAATCGCCTCGGGGTTCCAGGTTCCGGTAGCTAGCAAAGATTGTTTAAAGAAACTTACCGGAAGAGCGGGAATAGAAAAAAGATTTTGCGGATTTGGCTTGCAGCCAGGGAGCAGACCAAGAAAATCGCGGTAAACGTGATTCTCCAAAGATTGCCTTTGGAAAATTTCCCAGGCCTTTTGGGTAAAATCTTCCTGCACCTCTGCAACGTTTAGGGCTGGAAAGTTGTTATCTTCAAGCATTTACCAAATGGTCACCCATGGAGCAGAAATCCATGCAATCAATAAGCACCAGACTTTTCCTATTGGTATGGGCTGGATTGCCCTTGGCATGTTCCCGCCCCCCGGAATTTCCGCCTGAGCCGGTTATCGAATTTACTGGTTTAAACAAAAATACAATTATCCAGAGCAGGAGCGCCATGCTACCCCTGGATACCATAGACATCAATTTCAAATTTACGGATGGTGATGGCAACCTTGGCAATGCAGACAGTGTCAATGTGGTTTTAACGGATAGCCGGGATGGATTCAATCATCTCTTCAAGATTGGGGTGATACCCCAGCTTGGGGCTGGTAAAGGGATACAGGGAAGCATTAAATTAAGTCTGACCAACCGATCGGACACCCGTTATTTCTGTTGCACTTTTCCCAACACCAGGCTTACCTGCATTCCAAGTACGACACATCCTAAGGATTCCCTGCACTATACAATCAAAATAAGGGATAGAACTGGTAATTGGAGCAATACCATTCGGACGAGTACCATTACGATTCTCTGCCAATGAGCCCTTCAGACCAATCCACCCCTTTTTTAAGCCACAAAAGAGTCTGGGCCTCTTTTGAGTCGGTTTTTGGCTGCACATTATACACCCAAGCTGCCTCGGGAGGCATGCTAACCAGGATAGATTCCGTGCGCCCATTGGTTTCCAGACCGAACTTGGTGCCTTTATCCCAAACTAGATTGAACTCCACATATCGGCCTCTACGCAGCAGTTGCCATTTTCGATGATCCTCGTCAAAGGGTAAGTTTCTGGTTTTCTCCAGCATTGGAACATACAGGTCGCAGAAAGATTCACCCACTTCCCGCACAAAATCGAACGTTGAGTTCATTGTTTCGTCGATACCATGGGTCAGCCGATCGAAAAAGATTCCACCAATGCCTCGGGTTTCCTGCCTGTGAGGAAGAAAAAAATAATCGTCCGCCCAGGTTTTAAAGCGCGGATAAAACGTCGGATGGTGGCGATCGCAAATTGCTTTCAGACGACAGTGAAAAAAAATAGCGTCGTCCGGATCGATATAATGAGGCGTGAGATCGATACCCCCGCCAAACCACCAAATCCCGCTGTCCATTTGGAAGAAGCGGACATTCATATGAATGATTGGGGAAAAAGGATTGGCTGGGTGCAAAACAATGGAGACCCCCGTGGCATAAAAATTGCCCTCAGGGATATTCAGGCTCCCTGCAGCCCGGGCATCGAGTGTACCCTCCACTGCAGAGAACATGACCCCACCTTTTTCGATGGCTCCGCCGGCGACCACCCGGCTCACTCCCCCACCCCCTTCCGGGCGACTCCACACATCGCAGCTAAAACCTTCAGGGGAACCAAAAGGGGTCAATCGGTCACAGATAGTCGCTTGCAATGCCCTAAAAAAGCCTTCCACCGCCGTTACCATGATTATTCTCCTTTGTTGCGCAGGCAAATTGCCTATTTTACACAGGCCACAAAGGTAAGGAAATGCGCACAGCAGACTGGATAAAGGAACCCGGAGGGCGGATTTACCACCTCGACCTATTGCCCGAGGAAGTGAGTACCACATTCCTTTTAGTTGGAGATCCCGGAAGGGTATCTCAGGTATCGCAGCATTTCGACCGGGTGGAAATAAGACGCACCCATCGGGAGTTTGTAACCCACACAGGTACCCTAGGGACAAAACGGCTGAGTGTGGTAAGTACGGGAATCGGTACAGACAACGTGGATATTGTCCTCAATGAACTCGATGCCCTTTTCAACCTAGACTTCGAATTACGGAGGATTCGTCCTCAACTAACCCAGCTGACATTTATTCGCATCGGTACGTCCGGTTCCCTTCATCCGGAAGTACCCGTGGATGCCTTTTTAGTGAATTCCCATGCGCTGGGACTAGACAACCTCTTGCGGTTTTACCCCTATACCCTCAGTAATTCGCTCCGAAAGACAAACCAACTGCTCCAGAAAAGATATCCTTGTTTGGCCCGGCTTCCAGTCAAGCCCCTTCTCACAGAGGCAGATAGCGCATTGGTTTCACTTTTTGCTCATTCCATGCACCAGGGCGTAACCATTACAGCTCCGGGGTTTTATGGTCCTCAAGGGAGGGAATTCCGTTTACCTTCCCTCTTGCGAGATTTTCTGGAAAACCTAGACCATGGCATCGTAGCGGGACCCCGAATAACCAATTTCGAAATGGAGACCAGTGGCATTTACGGCCTGGCAAGCCTTTTGGGACATCGTGCAGTAAGCTGCAATCTGATTCTAGCCAATCGTGTAGCGAACACCTTCCACGAACAACCAAACTTGGCGATGGATCGGTTCATTGTCCAAGTCTTAGAAAAGGTCGCGGGTATGTAAAAAAAAAGGGACAAGAATCAGACTCCTTGTCCCGCAATGGTATGTAAGATAACCTCTCTCCGATAGAATGTTTTAACATCCAAAAAACGAAAGAAACCTGATGGTATTTTCGTGATTCCGGACGCAAAAGTGAATGATTAAAAGAACCTTTTTGTAACGCCCTCAAATATAAGCAGCTATCCTATAAATAAAGATATATATTTAAAAAAATAATCCTTTATTTGCTTACAATATACATAATATGCTTACAATCAAATTATTGATGCAATAAAAAAATTTGGCATTTGGGGAAAGGAGTGGGCAACACAACGGGCGCTCAACCTCGTACCCTTGCTGCGTTTCCACCCTGGGGGATTTAGAAGGAGCTGCACCAAGTGCGCCCACCTTGCGTCGAAGGTAAGGGAAATCTTGGAAACCCGTAAGGTGAATCTTAGGATTCCGGCGAAATGACCCCGGTCTTTTCGCCGAAATATTGGACAAAGCGCTGCATTTCGTTGGCCAGATCAGCATGCTGGGAGGCTTTGAAATAGGTTTCAGATAGGGCACGAAGGGACTGAAACATAAATCGGTCCATTTCGCTGACCAACATATCTTTTGTCCAAAGATCAATTTTCAGGGTCTCTTGGTGCACGCCGTCGAAAAGGGATAGAAGCATGGCTTTGCATGGCTGGGAGCCTTCTGTTCCATCTGCGTTTTGGGTTGACCAGTCAATGCTTACCGGGACACGATGCTCATCCAGGCCAACCCGGATGTAAATATTATTAAAGGCGCCAGACTGGTTAGGTTTTCCGGATGAGGCCATATCATTTCTTTACGGTTAGGGAATAATGTTGGCTTTGAAGTCCTCCCCATACACCGAGTGCGCCAGTAACATTTGATTTAACCCGCGTATATGTTGAAAAGGGACCCTGATTATTGATACTGAACTCGAGCGTATTCCAAAAATCGAACAATGCTCGATCCAGGTTTACCCAGCGGATGGTCGTCTGGCGGCCAACTGGATAAAGTCCAAAGGTTCGGATATTGAAAGACTCACCATCTGCCCCAGGTCGGGGAAGGTTTAGGCGGAAATTCTGCCCGTTGAACAAGCGGTCATCGAACAGAGATCCACCTCCAGGAGTAATGAAAGGCCCGTCCCCCATACGCACCTGATAGCGGTAAAAATTGTTTTGCCTTTCTGGATCTGCAAGCCGGGAAGTCAATAGCAAAAAGGAATCGGCATTGACACCCTGACTTGGGATGAATCGTAGGGAATCGAGCGCTACGGGAACTGGAATAGTGGCGGAGGCTGTAATGCGCTTATTTTCAATGAGTATGTCCAGGGTGTAGGTTTTTCCCGGAACGGCTTGGATGGCATCATTCAGATCTGCATATAAACAAGCATTGGGAATAAAGTTTCCCTCCGCAACATCAAAGCCGAGAAATTGGGCGATTTCCTTTTTAAGTAATGGTGGAAGGTTGTCCAGGCATAATTCGGTGAGGGGAATAGACCGACTTCCCTCCTTCACAGTGACCCTTGCGCCTCTCACATAATTCTTATTGAGCTTATCCGGAGAAATTTCAGAAAGAAAGGGGAAAGTACGGGTGAGAATGACATAGGGAGGGGGTGCCAAATCACCTGCTTCGATATAGCCTTCCACAACAAGCTGCGGCTCCTGTTGCAGGTTTTCCGGAATGAAGGGTTCTTCACATGCCACAAGAAGCATAGCCATGAAACCTATAAAAGAAATATCCAGCGACAGGAGGCGCATATTCATAACGATTTGCTGGGTAACAACATGGTTCCTAGTGAGGTTCACGAGGCCGTATTTTCCCCTTGCAAAAAATCCAAATGCCCGATGTATTACGAGACCAGTTTGGGATAATTTGCCCTACAGCATCCTAGCAACCAGGGATTAATCCTTGTTCTCCGAAATTAACCTATAGGCAGGGTATCCATTTTTCGGAAATGGAGGCCCAGGGCATTACCGATAACAATCAGATCAGAAAATGCCATAAAAACGGCGCCCCAGGCAGGATTCAGGTATCCACCCATGGCTAGGGGAATAGCCAATAGATTGTAGGAAAAAGCCCAAAACAAACTGGCTTTCAGGGTTTTTACGGTTACTCTTGACAAGTGCAGGGCGGGTAGCAGCGCTCCGATTCGTCCGTGCATGAGAATCACTTGTGCCGCATGCAGGGCCAGCTGAGATCCGGTACTGATGGATATGCCTACGGTGGCCCTGGAGAGGGCAGGTGCATCGTTCACGCCGTCTCCCAACATCGCTGTAGGACCCTCTCCAGATAATGCTGCGATAATAGAAAGTTTTTGTTCTGGAAGTTGCTCAGCGTTCCAATTAGCTATTCCCAGGGTTTCTGCCACTTTTCGGGTTTTGTATTCTTTATCGCCGGATAGGAGGACAGTACGAATACCCTGGGATTTTAACCAGCGAATGAGCGCAGGTGCTTCGGGTCTGATCTGGTCGGTTAGTTCCATAGTAGCCCACAAGGAGTCATTGACTAGAAGAAAAAGGTCGCCGTTGGGTTGATTTTCCAAGTGAGAAGGCCAAGCACCCAGGAAGTAAGCGTTCCCATCTGCATCCCTTGCATGAACCCCAACGCCGGCCTCTTCCCGAATCGTTTCAAATTGGGGGAGCAAGGCAGCATCAAAATCGGATGCATAGGCATGTCGCAAGGACGTTGCGATGGGATGAGAAGCGTATTTTTCCAGCTGATAAGCGATAGATTTTATATAGGCTTGGGGTTTGGAAACAGTTATGTGGGGCTCAGATACAGCAAAGGCCCCTGTAGTAAGCGTGCCTGTTTTGTCGAAAACTACCGTTTTAAGGGAAGCCAGGATCTCCAGGGTCGATCCACCTTTTATGACCACGCCATTTCGGGCAAGCCTTCCCACCCCGACCATAACGGCAGTGGGTGTAGCCAAGCCTAGCGCACAGGGACAAGAAATAACCAGGACCGCAATGGCACGCAGAAGTGCGGCTTCAAAGGAGATAGCAAAAAGCCCCCAGCACACAACGAGAGTGAGGAGGGAGAGCGTCAGAACTACCGGCACAAAAACAGCACTAACCCGGTCAGCTAGCCGTTGTAAATCAGGTTTATCCTTTCGAGCCGCTTTTACCAGTGCGATCATTTGTCCAACAAGAGAGTCCTTCCCGCGTGCCTTCACGGTAGCGGTTACCTGCCCGGAGAATAAGCGCGAACCACCGAAGGCAAGCTCCCCGGGATGCCTCGTAACAGGGAGGGATTCACCGGTAAGGAGGGATTCATCCAACAGGGCTACACCGCTGAGGATAGCCACATCGGCTGGTAGCATTTCACCTTCAGCGATGATAACGGAATCTCCCAGCGCAAGGTCTTCTGCTCCGACATCTTGTCGGCGACCATCGGGAAGCAACCTGTGAGCAGGCACTCGTTGCAGGGCTGACAGATCGCGAATGGCCGAAGTAGTTCGAGCAACAGCCCGATTCTCAAGATAATTACCCAACAAGACGAGGGTAAAAATACCAGCTGCCGTCTCAAAGAAGTTGAAGTCCGCATTAGCGGTAACCAAACCATAAAGACTATACACAGTTGCCGCAGCACCCCCCGAAAAAATCAATACGTCCATATTCGGAACCTTGTTGCGCAAGGATTGCCATGCGGAATTACCGAAATGGTACCATCCGATAAGTACGGGAGGAGCTGCTAAAAAGAGGTGGAAATTGATGTTGTGTCCTATGGGGAAATGGAAATCCAAGGCCAAAAAGGCATGCGAAAGAAGCAAGGGCAAAGTAAAAGCGAGGCTTACCCACAATTTCCAGTTGGAAGCCTGTACCGAATGGTCAGATTGTCTGACAACGGCATAACCGAGTTGCTGAATGCCCTCCCGAATAGGTTCTAAAGCGAGTTCTGGAACGGGGACTACGAATGCAGCCTCCCCTGTTTGGAAATCAACGTCCACCTCTTGTAGACCGTTTTTCTCAAGAAAACGAGTAACACCTGCAGCGCATCCCGCACAACTCATTCCCTCGATTTTCCATGCCATCGTCCGCCTTTCCAAGAATCCCGTACTTTAGACACAAATATATTTCAAAAGGGGAACCCGGCAGGGAAACAGTTATGAAGAAAATCCTAGTAGCCAATCGAGGGGAGATTGCACTACGCATCATGAAAACGATCCGGAAACTGGGAAAGCAAGCCGTAGCAGTTTACTCCGAAGTGGACCGCGATGCGCTGCACGTCCGATTTGCCGATGAGGCTTATTGCATTGGTCCTGCTCCCTCTGCGGCATCCTATCTTCGGGGAGATGTCATTGTAGAAACTGCCTTGCGGGCCGGGGTGGACGGCATTCATCCAGGCTATGGATTTCTAAGTGAAAATGCCGGATTTGCAGCTCGGGTAAACGAGGCGGGCATAGTATTCATTGGGCCTACTCCGGAGGCCATTGATTTAATGGGGAATAAAATAGCTGCCCGGGAAACGGTGGCTGCCCAGGGAGTTCCCCTTGTGCCAGGGAACAAGGATACCCTTACCGACATAACCCAAGCGGCTCATATTGCCGAACAGATTGGTTACCCCATCTTAATCAAAGCAGCAGCTGGCGGTGGTGGTAAAGGGATGCGAAAGGTAGAGCGGCCGGACGATTTGCCCGGGCAAATGGAAAGAGCCCAAAGTGAGGCACTGGCTTCATTTGGCGACTCCTCCGTCTTCGTTGAAAAATACGTGCGCTCGCCCCGGCATATCGAATTTCAGATTTTGGCAGATCATCACGGCAATATCGTCCATCTATTTGAACGAGAATGCAGCATCCAACGCCGGCACCAGAAACTAGTTGAGGAGGCTCCGAGTGCCTTACTCAGTCCGGAACTTCGAGCGGAAATGGGAAAAGCGGCGGTTGAGGTAGCTCGAAGTTGCCAATACCGAGGGGCTGGTACCGTTGAATTTATCGTTGACGCTGAATGCAGGTATTATTTCTTAGAAATGAATACCAGGCTGCAAGTGGAGCACCCGGTTACCGAGTGGATAACTGGTTTGGACTTAGTGGCCCTGCAGATTCATATCGCTGAAGGGAATCCGCTTCCCTTCCGGCAAGAAGACCTCGATATCAGAGGACATGCCATAGAGCTTCGCATTTGCGCAGAAGACCCCTTGCAGCAATTCCTTCCCAGTACCGGGATATTGCAGCAATATCGGCCCCCGTCGGGACCAGATATTAGGCTCGACGACGCCTACGAAGCAGGAATGGAAGTTTCCGTATTTTATGATCCCCTCATCGGCAAACTGGTCGCTCACGGTGAAAACCGGATCGATGCGATTCGCCGCCTGTCCCGGGCAATTCGGCAATTCAAGCTAACAGGTATTGAGACGACCCTGCCTTTCGGCTTATTCGTGTGCGACCATCCCGCATTTCTTTCGGGGGAATTCGACACCCACTTTATTGAAGAATACTTTACGCCTCAGGCAGTCGATGCCTATTTTGCTACAGACGCAGCTTTGGCTGCCAAACTGGCGCTGGGGCAGTTTCTAGAGTATCGGGGGAGAGTCCGGATACCTCAGCCCTAAAAAAATAGGAAAGCGCTCAGACCATTACTTCTGTCCGACGGGTAAGGTACTGTTTAATGTCCTGTAGTTCTCCCAGGATATCCCTAAAAGGTGCTGTTTGGTCCGTCAAGTTTCGGGTTATTTTGGCTTTTACCTCCCACAATTCCAGCAAATCGGCTAGAGCCAACGATTTTTTCCCTCTCGAGCAGGTCTCATAATGGAGGGTAAGCACACCATCTGCAAGCGACTCCAGGGAAATCTGCTGAAACAGGATTGCCGTGCGAGTGACCAGGACATAGAGTTTTTCAGCTTCTACAGTTCTCAATCCGGAGGCAGGATCCAATTTAACTGCCAGGAGAATATCTCCAGAAGCAAAGGCGGGTGAACATTTGGTAGAATTCAGTTCAAAGGCACGAATTGATACATTACCAATCTGCATACCGGGGACCTTGACATGCTCCAGCATCGACAGAAAAACCTTGTTGCGCCTTTCATCGATGTATCGCTTTTGAAGACGGGCCGGAAGGTAGGATATTCCTGAAACGTCCGGCACTTCGTGCGCGGTGGGTAAATCTGATGTGGGGGATATATCCGAATTGTCAAAGCAATCGCCAAGCCCGGTGAGAAGGAAAGCAGGATTCAGGGCATATTTTTCAACAGCTCGCCGGAGAAGTTCTACCGTAACATCACGACGGCCCTTGAGAATTTCACTCAAGGACTGCGGCAGATATTCAAGAGAAATAGCAAATTGGCGACTGGAGCGGATACGCCGAAGCCTTTTCAGTTCATGATGACAAAAAATGAATCTGTCGGTGACAATGGTATTCATGCAGCCTTCCCCGTTTAGACTACAAATATAATTTTATAATAAAGTATTTTAACCTTTATTTCAATATTTTTTGAATTTAAAAAAAATTATATGTGTTAGATGTTTTCAGCAGCTTCGATGATTGCAAGAAAATCGGATACGGAAAGGCTGGCGCCACCAACCAGACCACCGTCTACATCTGCCATAGCAAACAGGTCAGCAGCGTTGCCGGCATTCACACTACCACCGTAGAGGATGGGTATTCCTTCTGCAACATCGAAGCCAAATTGGCTTCCTATGAGTCGGCGGATAGCAGCATGCATTTCCTGTGCCTGTTCAGCCGTGGCAGTGCGTCCTGTGCCTATGGCCCACACTGGCTCATAGGCTATGGCGACCCGGGCTATTTCCTTTTCATTTAAATGGAAGAGGGAATCCCTGATTTGTGCATGGACGAAGGGAATCTGGGCCTGGCGCTCGCGTTCGTCCAAGGGTTCCCCGCAACAAAAGATTGGTAACATTTGATGGCGCAGGGCAGCTGAGACTTTTTCGGCTAGGATCTTTCCCGATTCGCCAAAATGTTCCCGACGTTCAGAGTGTCCCACAAGCACCTGGGGGATGGCCATGCTCTGGAGCATGGCGGCGGAAATTTCCCCAGTATAGGCGCCCTTGTCCAATTGGTGACAGTTTTGGGCAGCAAGTTGGATGCGGGTGTTAGCTGCCAAAAGGGTGCGCAGGGCGCCTAAGTAAAGAGCGGGCACGCAGAGGGTGACAGGTACGGTAGAATTAGGATTTAGGGACTCCAACAGCTTGTGAACCAGATCCAAGGCCTGTTGCAAAGAGAGGTTCATTTTCCAATTGCCTGCGACCCATTTGTTTCTCTTGACCATGATTTTGTGTAATTTTCGCGAAGGTAAGCTTCGGGTGGGAAAGAATAAAAAGTCCCGGCTGCAATTACCACACAGGCTGCTGCACATGGAATTCGGAAAAGGGGCCGACCCAGACCGGGTGGAATGGAACCTTCCTCCCCCACCCCATCCAGGTCTGGAAAGCGGGGTGGACAGCCTATGCCTTCATGTTGGGGGTACGGGATGGGGGGAAAGGGCCTGGGTTGGGGATTTATATTCACCCGGAACGTCTGCCTCGGGCTATTTGACCGCTTACAGCCGGGTATTCAACTGCATAGAACTAAATACAACCTATTACCGCATCCCAGGAGAATTATTGACTGCATCATGGTACACACGAGCTGAACCGGACTTCCTTTTCTGCCCCAAAGTGCCTCGAAGCATTAGTCAGGATGCACGTCTGGGGTTCGGTACCGATTTAGTGGAAAGATTTACCGGTGCCATTCGCGGTTTAAATGAAAAACTAGGCCCTTGTTTTTTACAGTTACCTCCTCGATTCCATGCGACGCACTGGCCGGTATTGGAAAGATTCTTGTGGGATTGGCCGTCGGATTTGCCACTTCATGTAGAATTCCGCCATTCGGACTGGTTCCAGGAGGCAGAAAAAACGTCTGACCGTCTTTTTTCCATGGGGAAAGGGGTAGTGATGACGGATGTTGGTGGACGGCGAGACGTCCTGGGCCTGCCGGCCACCACACCATGGGTCATCATTCGCTTTGTTGGAAATGGCGGACATACCACCGACCGCTTACGCTTGCGAGCTTGGCTAAACACGTTAGACCAGTGGAGGAAATTTGGTATCAGACGAGTCTTTCTTTTTTTGCACCAACAAGATGCCCGCATCCTACCGGTAACTTGGAGGCAATTGGCTGAAGATATCCTAGGGTTTCCCGAAATGGGTAATAGCCGAAAAGGGAAAATACCTGTTTTAGGGGCAAATGCTTATCAGCTAAGGTTATTTTAAACTTTGCATAAGGTAGATTCTCCCAAAGAAAATACTTCATGCCTTATATTAGCAAAAAAAATATTGAAGGGTAAACCCATACAACCCATTGTGGACCTGATGCAGACGGAATCAGGTATCCCCTATATTCATCGCGACATCAGCTGGCTGAGTTTCAATTTCAGGGTTTTACAGGAGGCCATGGACCTTTCGGTGCCTCTGTTTGAGCGGATTAAGTTTCTGGCAATATATAGTTCCAATCTCGACGAATTCTTCCGGGTCCGCATGGCTTATCATCGATACTTAATTCGCGCGGGTAAAAAGGCAAAGCGGGAATTGGAACACGATCCGAAGCTGACCATCCGGGAAATTCGCCGAATTGTGAATCTTCAGCAAGAAACCTACAGTAGTATTTTCCTGGAACGCATTGTTCCTGATTTGCGCAAGCAAAAAATTTACCTGCGGCGGAGGTTGGACTTGAATCCCGACCAGCAGGCCTTTGTAGAGAATTATTTTCATGATCACATGTTGCCTTTTGTGCAGCCTGTTTTGCTGGTGGGTGGCAAGGTCAGGCCATTTCTTAACAACGCATCCCTTTATCTAACCCTTCAAATGAAGCCTCGGGACAAGCCGGATGCAGAGGACGAGTACGCCCTAGTAAAAATACCCTCAGACCATCTACCCCGATTTCTTCCACTGCCGTCAACAGATGGAAGGCATGAATTGATTATGCTTGACGATATTGTACGGCACTCCGTGTCCTGGATGTTTCCGGGATATGCCATCATTGATACATTTTCTGTAAAACTGACGCGAGATGCGGAATTATATATAGACGACGAGTTTTCAGGAGACCTTCTCCAAAAAATAAAAGAAAGTCTGTCGAAACGGCAGGTAGGTCCTGCCTCGCGATTTGTATTTGACCGGGATATGCCGCAGGTAATGTTTGAATTCCTATGCCGTGTATTTGAACTGGAACGCACCGACACCCTGCGCGAAGGAAGGTATCACAATAATTTCGACTTCTTCAAGTTTCCTGACTTCGGTCTGGTTCACCTAAAAAATAGTCAGTTAGCGCCCATTCCTTACCCTCCTTTGGAGCGAAGTACCCTCCTTTTTGATACTATCCGCAATAGAGACCATCTCCTGCACTATCCTTATCATGCCTACGATTCGGTCATTCATTTTTTTGAAGCTGCTGCTGCTGATCCAGCGGTTACCCACCTTAAAATCACGCATTATCGCGTAGCCCGCAATTCGCGGATTATGAAAGCGTTGACCCAAGCCGTAGCCGCGGGAAAACAGGTTTCGGTGTTCATTGAGGTAAAGGCCAGGTTTGACGAAGAGGCCAATCTCAACTGGGGGGAGAGCCTGGAAAAGGAAGGGGTAAACGTACATTACAGCTTTCCAGGCATGAAGGTTCATGCAAAAATTGCCCTGGTGAGGCGCCAGGAAGGGGAGATTAATCGGCTTTATGCCTACACTGCAACCGGTAATTTTCATGAAGAGACTGCCCGTATTTACGGTGATTTTGGATTATTCACAGCTGACGAACGCATTACCCGCGAACTGGCTCGTATTTTCACCTATCTGGAAACAGCCAAGCCACCATCACAGGATTTCAAGCATGTGCTAGTTGGGAAATTCAACCTACGGGAGACCTTAGAAGCACTCATCGACAGGGAAATAGAGGCAGCTAAACGGGGTGAAGAGGCGCAGATACTGCTTAAACTAAACAGTATTCAGGATCTTTCCATGATAAATCGACTTTACGAGGCTTCCAGCAGCGGCGTAAAAATAAAGCTTATCGTTCGAGGTATTTGTTGCCTGGTTCCGGGTGTGCCAGGGCTAAGCGAAAACATCGAAGCCATTAGTATTGTGGATCGTTACTTGGAACATGCCAGAGTTTTTGTTTTTCATCAGGGCGGGAAAGAAGCTGTCTACATATCCTCAGCAGACTGGATGCTTCGCAACTTAAGTTTCCGCATTGAGACGGCCATACCCATCTATCATGAGGAAATTCGAGGCGAAATACTCGACATTTTACGCATTCAGTGGCAAGACAATGTGAAAGCCAGGGTTTTAGATGGCCAGTTCACCAATGCCTACCGAAAGACAGAGAGTGACCTGTCGATTCGTTCTCAGATGGAGGCCTATTACTACACTCGAAGGAAAACCGAAAATATCCTCCTGGGTGAATCCCAGGATTAGAGCTATCCCTTGCTGGCGAAAGCACTTTGGCAATAATGCCACAGAAAAGCTGCCCATTTTATAGGCATTAATCCTGACCATGTACGGCAGGAAGTGATATCTTTGAGCGCGTTTTGCGGATGTAGCTCAGTTGGTAGAGCGCAACCTTGCCAAGGTTGAGGTCGCAGGTTCGAATCTTGTCATCCGCTCAAGTCCGTTTCTCAGCCCGGATGGTGGAATCGGTAGACACGCAGGACTTAAAATCCTGTGGCCATTGCGGCCGTGCGGGTTCGATTCCCGCTCCGGGTACTCATTCGGGAAGACCTTTTGTGAGGTTTTCCCGTAAATGCGAAATTCAGAAACCCATAGTCATATTCAAAGCAGGCATGATGGGTAGTTGAAAAACGGACTGCCTGCTAATACGATCTACATAGAATATATTTTTCCTGTTATAGGTGTTCACCACCGATCCGGTGATTTCCAGGAAAGCATCGTTTGCCATTTTCCGTGTATACTGTAGAGAGGCATCCAGCCTATGATACCAAGATAGGCGTCCCCCATTCACTGTTTCTGAAAGAAGCGTTCCCAACGGAAAATTACCCCGAGGGATATTGGTCTCCATTCGGTCAGGCAAGCGGTTATCCTCGAAAAATCCCTGTGTCTGGGTAAATGGAAATCCTGACCCCAGGTAACCATGCGCCGCGAGTTTCCACGCTTTTTTGGTGCCGAACTGCCAGGATATTAATCCATTCAGGCTATGCCGCCTGTCAAAAACCGTAGGGACGCTTGTCCCATGTTGGAAGTCTTCTACAGAAGCAAGGGAATACGTCAGGTTAAAATCAAGGTCCCTTGGCTTCCAATGTACCGAAAGGTCAATGCCATTGGCTTCTCCTCCTTGAGCCAAAAAATCGGGATCTCTGGGCATACGCTTATTCCTATTGAGGACAATAAGCCGGGTAAAATCCTTCCGATATGCCTCGGCACTCAGCGAAAGCAAAGGAAGTGGCTCCCATTCCAGGCCTAAAACGATATGCCTTGCCCTTTGAAGCCGCGAAGCAAGGGGACTAGGATTTCCCTCTTCAAACAAGCCGCTTTGTGGTCCAACCAGAAAGGCGGTAAATAACTGGGTTACGTCCTGATTATTAGCCAGGGAAATGAGGTTTTGGGAGTACCAGCCTCCTCCGGCCTTAATTCTGACTCGTGGGTGGAAAAGGTACTTGATGCCCAGCCGTGGTTCCGGGGACATCTGACCTTGGGAGGCATAATAGTGTACTCGAAATCCGGGCTCCACAATCCATTGACTTACCACCCAACGGGTCCGCACAAATCCGGCGATTTCCGTAGTAAAATCGCGTTGACTGATGGTCAGCCGAAAAGGATTGACGAACTGAAAAGTGGTATTTACCCCCAGCAATTCCACGCCATATTCCAGGACGTTCCGTCCGGCAGATTGAAGGAAATCGAGGCGAGCCTGGTAGGAATCAAGGCCGCTACTTCGCGGCCCCGCTAGCTTTTCATCCAAGGAAATCCGATAGGTACTGAATCCAAGGTTTCCCTCAATGCGAAGGGTGGATTGCAAGGGGGAAAGAAGGAAGTACATGCCACCTCCCCGGTTGTCCCATGTTTGCCGGGCAACATTTGCCAAGGAAAAACGGTCTGAGAAGGAAAATCCGAATAAATTAAGGCGACTCCCATTTTCTCCGGAAAGCGATATTTTCCCATACAAGTCGGTGTATTGATAGGGGAGACCCAGGTTACGGAGGACATTCAGGGAGGTATCCTTTGCTGCAAAGGCATATCGATTGGAATCGACCGCATAGCGATACAGATGTGGGGAGGTCCTGTCAATCCATCCTTTTTTCCCGGTAATGAGGAAAGAGGGCCCCATGCTTTTCCCTTTTTTTCGGGGAAGCAAGGGTCCTTCCAGCAGGAATTTCCCTTGGAAAGGAGAGACGGAAACCAATCCAGACCATCGATCTCTGTTTCCATCCCGGGTTTTAATATCCATGACAGCTGATATCCTGCCGCCGTGCTCTGCATTGAAACCGGCACTTAGCACATCAGCCGAGCGAATGATCTCGGTCTCAAAGACAGAAAACAAGCCAATGGTGTGGAACGGATTGAATACCAGTTGCCCATCGAGTAGAACCCGATTCTGCACCGGCGAACCACCCCGGATAAACAGCTGCCCGCCCTGGTCTCCAGTGAGTACCACGCCTGGCAGGGTGCTGAGGAATTGAGCGAGGTCTGTTTCAGCTCCTACAGCCGGCAAAGTTTTTATACGATCCCTGCTTAGTCGAATTTGGCCAATTCCCACCTCTGAACGGGCTCTTTCCCTGACCCCGGAAATCTCGACAGCCTGCAACTCCACTGGAATCCTGCTAAGGACAACCCTTTGAAAAATTGTTTTCCCGGAAGGAACCTCTACGGCCAATGTGGTATCTTGGTAACCCAAGAAAGAAAACCGAATCCGCTGCTTTCCCGGAGGTAGCGCTCCAAGAATGAAAAAGCCCTCTTCATCCGAGATGCTCCCCTTGTCGGCATCCACGGCCTGAATAGTAGCATAAGCAATGGGGTCCCCGCTGCCGGATTCAACCACATTACCTCTTAGTATCCCGTTTTGGCCCTGTCCCGCATTGGAAAGAAAAAGCAGGAGCGCAATGGCCAGGATACCCCTCCCATACCAAAGCCCTACCCCTTCCATATGCCTTTGCCCTGGCGCACAATTTGCCACTCATCTTGGGTGAAATCCATCAGTGTGGTGGGTTCCAGTCCCCCGGCACCCCCGTCTACAACCAAATCAACGGCATGGAGGAAATCGTCATGCATGGTTATAGGGTCGGTGTAGTAATCCTGTATTTCATCCCCTGCATTGTGCAGCGAAGCACTTAGCAAGGGCCCCTCCAGTTTCTCTAACAATTTGATTAGTATAGGATTTTCGGGAAAACGGACACCAATTGTCTTCCTTTTGCGGTCAAACAGTTTGGAAACAGCAACACTTGCCGGAAGAATAAAGGTAAAGGATCCTGGACTATGCCGCTGTATAGCCCGAAAAACAGGATTTGGAATTGGTGCTAAGTATGCAGAAGCCTGACTCATATCCAGGCAAGTGAGGGTAAATAATGCATCCCGAATAGCCATTTTCCTGATTTTCCCCAAGCTGGCAACTGCCCGGGGCGAGTGGACGCTGCAGCCCAGGGCATAAACAGCATCCGTTGGCACGATAATAACCCCATTTTGGCGAAGAACATCAAGAATCATGTCAATTTTCCTAGGTTCCGGGCTGACCGGATGCACACGCAGCAGGGCAGCAGGCATAGGAATTAGCGCACTATGGAAACGGACCCATGCCAAACCCTGCCACCCTGAATCCAGCGAAGGGGATAAATACCTGGGGGAGAGCTCGAGAAGTCCAGAGTGAGCACCCCTCCCTCGGGTAATCCCTCCGGGAAAGCAAGTTGCTGGAGACGCTGACCCAAAGGATTAAACCATTCGAGTTGCGCTTTTCCAGGAAGGTTTGTCAGGGCTTTAATCTGCACAAGGGTTTGGGCAGGATTGGGAAATAGCACCAAGCCAATAGTTTGCAGGGGCTGTATAGTAGATGTACCGGTGGTACTTAATCTGGAAATCATGGAAATACCAGAGCCTGTGAAGCGGTCGGTTGCGATGACAATACCTTGAGTGCCCAGCGGCGCAAATTCGGCTTTTACGGAGAGGACATCGCCTTTGCCAACCCGCCAGATCTTACAGACAAATGCTTCACCTTCTGCCAATCCTTCTTTCATTGTTGAAGTAGCAGGATTATCCCCAAAAACACGGAAAGAAGTTGTCTGACCAGTCCAAGCCCCATAGCCGGCGCATGTTTCCCGGCCTTGATGGGTGAAAAAGACACCCACAAAATCCCCAACACGGAGCGCTTGACCTTCAATCTGGGAGATGAGATTTGCAGGTAAAAACAGCGTGTGGAACAAAGGCGTAACATTTACCTGCCAGGACTGCGGCAGAAGGAGGCGTTTGCCCCTTTGGCGTACCATAATCGTTCGGGTGGAATCTAATTGGGTGCTTCGGATAAGAATACGGCCGAGGCGCTCCTGCATCACCGGATTTTCTTCCACCGAGAGCAACAGATTGTAGTCACCAGTTCCGGCAACTGTATTTAGCGTAAACCAGCCCACGTCTTTTGAAATAGTCCAGCCGGTATTACCCGCTATTTTCAGGGTAGCCCGCATGGCAGTGGTATCCGCAAGAACGGAATCGGGAGAAACCCGAAATACAGGAATCGCCCCAGCTTGAGAAATGGCTACGGTGATAGCAGCATCCCCCTTCCCGGAAAAAACTAGTTTTCCGGACCGTGGCACTGCTGAAAAATTGGTGTCACAAACCACCGTAACCAATCGATTGAACTCTCCTGAAGCGGGACCCACGGTAACAAAACTCGAGGATTCTGCTAACGACCAAGCGGTATTCGACTGCACTTCAATGGTTTTGGTACCACCGGATAATCCAAAGGAAATGGTAGCTGGATTTACTGTGAATACTTCCGGGGCTCCGCTTTGACTGATGAATAGCGTCCTTACAGCGGCAACACCTGTCCCAGTCACCGGAATGCTAAAAGACCTCAGGGAGGTAGACATGTTGGGTTCACAAGTGACCTTTACCTGCGTTTGGCCTATTCCATTTAAAGGAGAAAAGGAAATAAAAGGAAAGGTGTCGACTATGATCCAGGAAGTATTGGTGTTGATGGTGAAGGACTTTTCCCCTCCGGAGGATTGAAATTGCAGGGAGGTTGAACCCAGGGTAAGATTTGCCGTTGCGCCAGTCTGGGTGACTGGAATTTTCCTAACCGGCAGACCCTGAGCTGTGATGAACACCTCTGTCGTGCGGGAAAGTGCCAGCGGATTGGCCTGACAACTTATGGAAACGGTCCTGTTGCCAGATCCTGAAGGAATATTGTTCGAAAGAAACGGCACGGTATCTGCCACTGTCCAAGTGGTATTTGAGGTAATAGCCAGGTTGATACTGCCCCCATTTGCATTGAAATTCAGCGCCATGGGACTGGCTACGAGTTGGGGTGTGGCACCATCCTGTTTGATAGGAATGCTGCGGGAGGTAACCCCCGTGCCAGAAATGGTTATGCTTCCAGAACGCGAATTAACGGTAGGGTTGGCAATACAGGTTACACGAATGGTATCCACCAAACTTCCGCTCGTCTTGCTCAGGGTGATGTAATCCAGATTTTCGGAAAGGGTGAAATTCGTATTCGATTTTACGGTCAGCAGTAGGATACTCCCATTAGCGCCAAAGTTCAGGGAATCGGGAGAGATAGTCAGGAAACCGGCCACACCTGTTTGGGAAATGGCCAGGGTTCTGGCCACGGCACTCTCTCCTGATACTGTGATGATCCCGGTTCGGGTTAAGGCCGTCAGATTCGAATCACAGACAACCTGAAAACCACCATTGTTTAGCCCGGTCGTAGAATCTATTCGAAGAAACGTTACATTACTGCCTACCTTCCAAGCAGTATTGGAAACAATGTTCGCCCTTTGCGATCCACCTGCTGGTGGGAAAGCCATCGAGCTAGGAGTAAGGGTAATAGACTTTGTAGCTCCCTCCTGCGTCAGGTCAATTCGCTGCGTATCCAGGCCGGGGGAAGCCACAAGAATAACCCCTGTTCGTGCATTTAGACTTGTGTTGGATTGACAAGAAACGGTGATTGTCCTATTTCCAGAACCACTAGTAGGGCTCACAGAAAGATAAGCCAGTGCTTCACTTACAGTCCAGGAGGTATTTGAAGTAATACTAATGGTCTTATTCCCACCCGTAGGATCATACGCCAGCGTATTAGGCAGAAGACTTAGCGTTGGTGGGGCAGCGGCCTGATTAACGGTTATAGAGCGGGAAGGCATGCCGGTTGCCGAAAGTGTGATAGTACCTGTCCGGCGGGTTGCCGAGGGATTAGCCAGGCAGCGCACAGTCACCTTTCGATTACCACTGGCGCTAGGCGTATCTATGGAAATATGGGCCATGGATTCGGCAAGGGTCCAAGGCAGGTTGGAGGTAATATCCAGGCTAAGCACCCCACCTGTATCAGGGAAATCCAATTGGGTTGGACCTACATTCAGCACAGGGGTTTGGCCTGCCTGAGTAACTGTAATGATCCTAGTAGTTGCTCCGGTACCAGAAACAGCTATGGTTCCGGTGCGGGCTACCGTGGACGTATTCGGATTACATTGAATGGCAATAGTTCCATTCAAGGAGCCAGATGTGGGGGAAACAGCCAAGTAAGCAAGAGATTCCGATACTGTCCAGTTGGTATTGGACGAAATGGTTACCGATTGCGTACCACCCTCAGCTGGGAAAGCAACAGCCGATGAGGATAGTGAAATACTTGACGCACCTTCATCGATGATTACCGGCAGATTTAGTTGAACGGGAGAGTCTCCCCCTGTTCCCCCATTTCCATTGACAGCTAAACCGGCACTGTAAAAACGTACACTCCCGCTACCTGCGGCGGGCGCTGTCCATGGGATGGAAAGGACTGGGGAAGAACGGACGGAGGATTGCTCTACGTATACCCGGTTAGCTAGGGTAACCTTGCTGAATCCGGCAGGAGCATCTCCAAATGTGCCTCCTCGGATATTTCCGGCACCAGAAAGGGCAACCAGCTGGAAACCATAGCCTCTCGGATTGTTAGAAGCGGCGATGGATACCCGCGCTTCATAGACCTTGCCCGGGGAATACCGGGTAACAGGGGTATTACCATCCAGCAACTGAATAGACAATGTTGGGGAGAAATTTCCTCCGCTATGGCACGATCCACAACTGCCTGTGCCCAAGGGAGAGCCAGTTCTGTCGACTGCCTGCCTGTTTGCTACACCCCCGGAATTAGAAAGTAAAATCCAGGTAAGCAATCCGGGAATCAGGAGATATATAACCTTTCGCATGCAAACAATTGTTTCTAAGTGAAAAGTTTTCCCTTCTTATGTCACCTAACTCCCCGAACGTTCATATCCAACTTATAAACTGCATCCATTGCCGTGATAAATAAGGTATTTCTATTTAATCCACCAAAACACACATTAGCTGTCCAACGCTTGGGCACTGGGATATGAGCAATCTTAACTCCTGCCTTGTCAAACACGGTCACGCCATCTCCTGTGAAGTATACATTGCCATTTAGGTCAATAGTCATACCGTCTGATCCAAGATTTGCAAACAATTGCTTTTCAGAGAGTGTAAAATTTTTCATTACGCGATAGCGATAGGTTTTTCCAGCACCGATATCCGCAACGTAAAGGAAATCGCCATCCTTGGTACCTACAATTCCATTGGGTTTCATCAAATCAGCGGCCACGCGCTGAAGGGATGAACCTCCTGGAGCGAGCAAGTACACGTGCTCTCCGTCCTGCTCTGAATTTGGATTTCGGGTCCAATAGTTTCGCTTATAGAGGGGATCTGTCAAAAAAATAGCTCCACGGGGATGGATCCAAAGATCGTTGGGGCCATTAAGTTTTTTTCCTTTATAGCCCTCGGCTAACACTTCATGACGTCCTTCAGGCGAAAAAGACCATAATTGATTATTCATGTCAGCACAAGCAATAAGTCTGCCGTCCTTAGCAAAAAAAAGACCATTAGCCCGACCGGAATCATCTGTAAACAAAAATATTTTACTTGTTTTCGCTTCCCAGATGAGAATGGTGTTATTCGGTTGATCGGTGAAATACACGTCTCCATCCCGATTAACTGCAGGGCCTTCGGTGAAGCGGTATCCCGAACCTAGTTGTGTAAGCGTCGCCCCTTTTCGTATTATTCCACGTAAATCAGAACTTTGGCCTTGGGCGCTGCCCCAAAGAAAGCAAATCAGCAGAAAGCAAAAGCGAAACATGAGGTGCTATTTCCCTTGAAGGTAAGCCGTCTCATTCGATTTAAAAAATATCTGAAAG
>Ga0169931_10001412_pt1 | contig 39629 bp, 43 predicted proteins | sample Kivu_15m_20L_FD_129675 | JGI IMG/M metagenome (GOLD analysis project Ga0169931, IMG submission 129675) | Freshwater microbial communities from Lake Kivu, Western Province, Rwanda to study Microbial Dark Matter (Phase II) - Kivu_15m_20L... | ecosystem: Environmental > Aquatic > Freshwater > Lake... | reverse complement strand
TTGGTGATCGCCCATCGTCTGTCGACCATTCGCGACGCCGATCGGATCGTGGTGCTCGATTCGGGGCGCATCATCGAACAGGGAACGCACGACGAGTTGATGAATCTTGACGGGGCCTACGCCCGCCAGGTGCGTGCCGGGGAAGCGACGAGCGAAACGCTCTGACTCAGTGCGGTGCTGCTTGCGCACCGCGAATCAAGGATCCCCGGAGCTCGCCGGTGTGCTCACCGTGCTCGAACGACACCCAGCCGTTCTTGATCGTGTAGTGATAGCCGGTCGCAGTCTGCATGAGTCGACGTCCGTTGGCGGGGAGGTCGTGAACGATGCGAGGCGGTGGCGTGCCGAGCGACGCGATGTCGATGACGTTCAGGTCGGCGCGATACCCGGGGGCGATCACGCCGCGGTCGAGTAAGCCGACGTGGCGCGCGGTGCGCTGGGTGATGTGGTGCACCATGAATTCGAGGGACAGTTTCTCGCCCCGGCGACGGTCCTTGCACCACAGCGCCAAGGCGGTGGTGGTGGCACTGCCGTCGGAGATCGCGCCGCAGTGCGCCCCGGCGTCGCTGAGACCGATCACCGCGTTGTCGCGTAGCAACATTTCGCGCACGTCGTCGAGGTTGCCCCGTGCGAAGTTGAACAGGGGCATGTACAACAGTCGGTTGCCGTCGTCCTCGCTCAACAGATCGATGAGGAAGTCGATCACCGGACGACCGGCGGTGGCGGCCCGCGCCCCGACCGAGTCGCGCTCGGTGGGCTCGTAGTTCACCGGATTCTCCATCGGATACAGCTTGGCGAAATCGCCGAACATCTCGGCCGGGAGACCGCTGAGGTTGGGGACCGCGCGCGCGTGCTCCTCGATGATGCGACGACGTCGTTCGGGATCGCGCAAGGCGGCCACGATGGCGGGTAGCGGACGCCCGGCGATTTCTTGGAACGACGGGCAAATGGCCAGCGGGTTCACGGTGGCACTGAACCCTTGAAGGACTCCGATGGGTCGCACGGCGACCTGCGTCGACAGCGATAGTCCGTTGCTGACGCCTTCGTCCACCCATGCCCCCATCTCGCGCCAGCGGTCGGGGAGAGGCGCGGGTTGTTGCACGGTCATGCTGAGCGGACGGCCCGACGAACGAGCCACCAACTCCATGAGGTTCATCTCCTCGCGGGCGAACTCGGCGTCGGGTGATTGATACGCGTCACTAATAAGTTGCACGACACCGGAACCGGTGGCGGCCATGGCATCGACGAGGGCGAGTAGTTCGTCGGCGGTGCTGAAGCGCGTGCCCAGCGGTGCCCCGTCCTTGGTGCGATGGATGTAGGTACGACTGGTGGTGAAGCCCAAAGCACCGGCGCGCATGCCGTCTCGAACCATGCGGGCCATGCTCGCCAGTTCGTCGGCCGTGGGTGCTTCGTTCGGATCGGCACCACGCTCGCCCATGACGTACGCACGAAGGGGTGCATGGGCGACCTGGGTCGCCACGTCGATGGCGTAGTCGCGACGACCCAATGCGTCCATGTATTCGGGGAAGGTTTCCCAGTCCCATGTCAACCCTTCGGTCAGCGCCGTTCCGGGGATGTCCTCGACTCCCTCGAGCATGCCGATGAGCCAGGCGTGCTGTTCGGGTGTGGGGCGGGCGGGCGCGAAGCCGACGCCGCAGTTGCCCATCACGATCGACGTGACACCGTGGATGCTGCTGGGCGCGAGAATCGGGTCCCAGGTGGCCTGCCCGTCGAAGTGTGTGTGGATGTCGACGAATCCGGGTGTGACCACCAGGTCGTCGGCTTCGATCTCGCGTCGGCCGCGGCCGTGCACACGGGGTTCGACCTCGGTGATGACCCCGTCGCTGACCGCGACATCGGCCACTCGAGGTGCGGTGCCCGTTCCGTCGACGACGGAGGCGTTGCGGATCACGAGATCATGGGCGCTCATGGGTTCATTCTGCCACCGGCACGGGAGCGCCGCCGATCGCTGCGGCGTCGGATGGCGCCTACTTGCGCAATTTGGGGATGAGCATCGGTGTGGAGGCCTTGTAGGCGTCCCAACCCGGGCGTCGTTCCGCGCTGCGTTTTTCGGCGATCGGGATGGACGCCGTCAGGAACATCACGGTCATGGCCAGGGCGCCGATTCCGGTCCACCATGATCCGGTGTCGGCGGCCAGAGCGAACACGAACAGTGACCACCACCAGAACATCTCGCCGAGATAGTTCGGATGACGCGAACGACTCCACAGGCCGGCCGTCAGAACGTCGCCGGGATTCTTGGTGCGGTTGAAACGACGCAGATCGACGTCGGCGAAGTGCTCGAGCGCCACGCCGATGACGGCGAGCACGATGGCCACCACGTCGAGGGTCCCGAATTCACGACCGGTGGAATCGGAGGTGTGAGCCACGGCGGTGGCGATCGGGAGCGAACCGAGGGTGACCACGACGAGCGGGAACAGGTGCACCGAGGTGAAGCTCACCGCCCATCGCGGCATGGGCGCGGTTTCGTACAACATGCGATACCGCCAATCCTCGTGATCGAGGCCGGTCCATCCGATCGCCCAGTTGGCGGTCAGACGAATCCCCCACAAGAGGGCGCACGCGGCGATGGCCCAATTGCGGGCACCACCGCCGTCGGCGGTGATCGCGAACCAAACGGCCAGGGCCGGGGGCATGACGCTCCACCACGCGTCGAAGGTCGATCCGTTCTGAACCACCTGACTCGCGACGTAGAGGAACGCGACCGAGGCCGCGAAACCGAGGATGAGGCCGCGGTACGGATGGTCGGTGCCCACCGCCTCGGTCACGATCACCGCGATTGCCGTCGCCACCACGTACAGGCCGATGATCACGGCGAAGGAGCGCCCGCGGGTCCAACGAGAAGCATGTGGTGTCGTCATACGTCCATCTTGTCCGATCCGTGACCGGCGAGCGCACATGGGAAGGGGTCCCTCGGCGTGCGATCTAATGTCGGAAGCATGAGGAGGCGGTTGGTCTCGATCCCGGTGCTGGTGCTCGCGGCCGTCGTGCTGTTGCTCGCCAGTCCGGTGTGGCTCCTGCTCGGCATCGTCGCCGACGTCGTGCGGGGACGGTTCCGCCTGCCTACCGTGCGACTGTTGGCCTTCGCGCTCCTGTGGTCGTGGCTCGAGACGGCCGGGGTCCTCGTTTCGGCCTCGTTCTGGACGATCGGGCGGTCGGGCGATCATCGTCGGCATTACGCGTTGCAACGTTGGTGGGCCCGCAACCTCTTGCGGGCTCTACGACTCACGTGCGGCGTTCGCGTGAACGTCGAGAACGTCGAGGCTCTTCGGCCCGGTCCGGTGGTGTTGTTGGCCCGGCACGCGAGCCTCGCCGATTCGTTGGTGTCGGCCTACGTGGTGACGACGGTGGCCGGCATGAAGCCGCGATACGTGTTGAAGCGCGAGCTCCTGGCCGACCCGTGCCTCGACGTGGTGGGACGGCGACTGCCGAACCATTTCCTGGATCGGGGCGCCGCCGACTCGACGCCGGAGTTGGAGGCTCTGGCGGCTCTGACGTCGTCGATGGACGAGGCCACCGCGGGCATCATCTTCCCGGAAGGCACGCGGGCGAACTCGAGCAAGCGGGCCAAGGCGATCGCCAAGATCTCCGAGGTGGACCCCGAACGCGTCGGCCGAATTTCGTCGATGAGACACCTGCTACCCCCGCGCCCGGCCGGGGCGGCCGCGATGTTGCGTGGCAACGCGACCTGCGACGTGGTGGTGGCGTGGCACGTGGGTTTCGAGGGTCTCGACACCTTCTCGGGAATTCTGCGGGCTTTGTCGGAACCGATCCCTCCGATCCGATTCGTCCTGCGCCGCATCCCCCGAATCGAGGTTCCGTCGTCGTACCGTGGATTCACCGCGTGGCTCGACGACGAGTGGATGCGAATGGACGACGAAGTCGACACGGCGCTGAAGGCGCGAGACGAAGAACGGAGGTAGTCGGATGGGTGACGTCATGTTGTTCTCGGCGATCGCGATCCTGATCACGATGCTGACCACGTGGGTGATCAGCATCGTGATCGAGAATGCGTCGATCGTCGACATCGTGTGGGGGCTGGGCTTCGTCGTCGTGGCGTGGGTGTCGCGGCTCGTGGGCGACGGCGTGGAGGCGCGACAGTGGTTGCTCACCGTGATGGTGTCGCTCTGGGGATTGCGACTGGCCGGGTATCTCGCCTGGCGCAACATCGGGCACGGCGAGGACTATCGCTACAAGAACATGCGCAAGCACTGGGGTGCCCGATTCCCGATCGTGAGCCTGGTCACCGTATTCGGGCTTCAGGGAACGTTGATGTGGATCGTGTCCCTTCCCGTTCAGTTGGGACAGGGCGACGACACTCCCGACGTCGGTGTCCTGGCGATCATCGGCGTTCTCGTGTATCTGATCGGTCTCTTCTTCGAGGTAGTGGGTGATGCGCAACTGACGCGTTTCAAGAGTGATCCGGCCAATGCCGGAAAGGTGATGGACCGTGGCCTGTGGCGTTACACGCGCCACCCGAACTACTTCGGTGATGCCTGCGTGTGGTGGGGAATCGCCATCGTCGCGGTCGAGACGGGCACCGGAGCGTGGGGTCTCGTCGGTGCGGCGGTGATGACGGTGTTCCTCCGTCGGGTCAGTGGCGTCACCTTGTTGGAGCGGTCATTGAAGAAGCGTCGTGAGGGTTACGAGAACTACATCGCGCGAACGAGCCCCTTCATCCCGCGTCCTCCGAAGAAGATCTGAATCGCACCTAACCGGACGAATCGTCACCATCTAGGGTGGGGACGTGAACGCGAGGGGCCGATCGGAACCGCGTCCGTTCGTTTTCCGAGCCGCAGCTTTGTTGTCGGCCATCGTCGGCGTTGGCATCGGTATCTCGGTGATGGTCTCGGCGCGCCTCGGCGTCGCACCGGCCGACGTGTTGGCCACCGGTGGCGCGAAGCAGCTCGACATCGGCGTGGGCACGATGGGCTGGATCAGTGGAGCGATCTTCACCTTGCTGGCGTTGGTCGTTCGACGACCACCGTCGTGGGGCACCCTCATCGGTGGTGTGCTGGTGGGCCAGGTCGTCAATCTGGTGATCGATCGGATCCCGGATCCTGATTCCCTGTTGGCGCGGGTCCCCATGATGTTCCTCGGCTTGGCCCTCCTGTACCTGTCGATCTCCGTGGGTGTGGCCACCACCCTCGGTACTGGTCCGATGGAATTGTTGATGCTCGGCCTGGTGGACAAGGGCGTCAGCGTGCAGGTGGCGCGCTGGGGTATCGAAGCCACCACCGTCACCATAGGGTTCCTGCTCGGCGGTCAGATCGGTGTGGGCACGATCATCTTCGTGGTGTCCACCGGTCCGGTTCTGGCGCGCACGTTGCCACCCGTCGCGCGGTTCATGGGCACGCAATTGGTCCGGGAGACCGCCGCCCTCGATGCGTGAGGTCAGGAGCGCGGAAGTCGAGCGCTGATCACCTCACGGCGCTCGAGTTCGTCGATGGCCTCGTCGGTCATACCGAGCAGATCGCGCAGGACCGATCGGTTGTCCTCACCGCGGAACCGAGGCGTGCCCGAGGTACCCACGACTCCTCGTTCGAAATGCCAAGGCGCGTTCGGAACCCGGACGGTCCCTCCACTGCGGTCGTCGATCTCGGTGATGGCTCCGCGGGTCTTCGCCCAGTCGCTCTCGGCGATCTCGCGCACGGAACGCATGACGCCCATGGCGAATCCCTGCGCGTCACATCGCCGTTCGAACTCGGTGGCGTCGGGAACCGTGGCCGCCCAGTCGCGCATCTCGTCCTGCAGTGCACCGAGATGACCGAGACGTTCGCGAGGTGACGAGAAACGCGGATCGTCGAGCAGATGTGGCCGCTCCATCAGCGCCACCAGCAACTCGAAAGTGCCGCGTTCGGCGGGATGAGCGCTCATGACGACGGTGGATCCGTCGGCGACCGTCATCACCGGGTAGTCACCGGGTCGGAAAGAACGAACCCACTGAGGGTCGACGTCACGGTCGAAGAGTTGATCGTGGGTGTGTTCGTTCACGTACAGCATGGTCTCGGCCATGGAGACGTCGATGTACTCGCCGTGACCGGTGCGTTCGCGTTGGAACAACGCCGCCAGGACCGCCGCCGAGGTCTCGAGGGCCGTGTACACGTCGGCGTGTGACCACGGGTCGTTCGCGAATTCTCCACCGCGGGACTCGCCCTGCATCCGGGTCATTCCGCTCTCGGCCCCGATGACGCTGGCGTAGGCCCGACGGTCGACCCATGGTCCGTCCGCGCCGTATCCACTGATCGACGCGTACACGAGTCGGGGGTTGATGGTGCGCAGAGTGGACCAGCCGAGCCCCAGTCGGTCCATCACCCCGGCCCGGTAGTTCTCGATGACCACGTCGCTGACGGAGACGAGTCGACGAAAGATGTCGGCACCCTCGGCCACGGACAGGTCGATGCTGACGCACTTCTTGCCGGCGTTTTGTTGCATGAAATAGGTGGCCATGGAGCCCACCTTGGGACTGGAGAACCGCGTGAGATCACCGTCGGGCGGTTCGACCTTGATGACCTCGGCACCGAGGTCGCACAGCATGCGACCACAATGCGGTCCGGCGAGGACGCGCGTGAGATCGAGGACCCTGATGCCCGTCAGCGGGGCCGCGCGATCGGTCATGTTCCTATGATGCCCGCTCGCGTCGACCGTGACATGATCGGTTCATGAGCACCACCTCTGATCCTCGGTCCCTCGCTGGTCGTGTCGCACTCGTCACCGGAGGTGGATCCGGCATCGGGCTCGGTTGTGCCCGCGAACTGGTGGCCGTCGGAGCGACGGTGGTACTGGCGGCACGCAACACGGATCGACTCGCATCAGCCGCCGAGGAACTTCGGGCCTCGGCGCCGTCGGGTGCGCAGGTACTGACCGTGGCGTGCGACGTGACGAACGAGGACAGCGTGAGTGCGGCGTGCGCTCGTAGTGCCGAGGAGGGCGACTTCACCTTGGTGGTCGCCAACGCCGGCTTCGGGACCGGTGGACCCATTCACCTCACCGCTCTGGACGACTGGAACGGCGTGATCGGCACCAACCTCACCGGGGCCTTCCTCACCATCAAGCATTCCGTGCCGTATTTGTCGGCGAACGGTGGTGGCTCGATCGTGGCGGTGTCCTCCATCGCCGGTCCGGTGACACATCGATTCATGACCCCGTACGACGTGAGCAAGGCCGGTCTCGAGATGTTGATCCGACAGACCGCCGATGAACTCGGTTGTCGCAACATTCGGGCCAACGCGGTGCGTCCGGGACTGGTGCCCACCGATGCCACCGAGGCGATGGTGAACTACCCGCCAGTCGTCGACGACTACGTCGCGCAGATGCCCCTCGGCCGTGTGGGCACCACCGAGGACGTCGGTCGACTGGTGCGCTTCCTGCTCAGCGACGAGAGTTCCTGGATCACCGGAACCTGCATCAGCGTCGACGGTGGTCACCACCTACGACGGGGGCCGAACATCGAGCCCTTCATGGAGATGGCGCTCGGCGATGCGCGCTATCCCGCCGGCCCCGCGAGCTGAGCGCGACCCGGAGGCTCGTCAGGCGGGCGACAGGTGACGCAGTGCCATCGCGCCGTACAGCGCGATACCCGTCGTCATGCAGTTCTCGTCGTAGAAGACACGATTCGAGTGGTTAGGTGCGGCCTGAGCGGGGTTCTTGTCGAGAGGTGTCGCCCCGAGGAACACCATGGCCCCGGGTACGTGATTGAGGACGTAGCCGAAATCCTCGGCCCCCATCACGGGGGTGGGTAGTTCGATGAAGCGATCGACGCCGATCAGTTCCTTGGTGATGGCGGCGGCGCGCCCGGCGTAGTCGTCGTCGTTCACCGTGACGTCGTAGCCGTCACGGAGTTCGACCTCGACCTGGAGTCCGTGTGCACTGGCGATTCCCTCGGCGACGCGTCGAACGCCGTCGTGAATCAACCGGCGGGTCGTCTCGCTGATGGCCCGGATCGTGCCCTTGATGTGCGCCGACTCGGGGATGACGTTGGTGGTCGTGCCCGCGTTGATCTGGGTGATGGTGAGGACGCCCGGATTGAAGGTGTTGACACGTCGAGTCATCATCGACTGCAGCGCCTGCACGATCTCACAGGCGGCCGGAACGGGGTCCAACGTGCGGAACGGTTCGCTGGCGTGACCACCCCTTCCGGTGAGCACGATGGAGATCACGTCGCTCGACGCCATCAACGGACCACGTCGGGTGCTGACGAAGCCGGTGGGAAGCGACGACGTGGTGTGAATGGCGAATGCCCCGGTGACGGGGGAGGCCTCTCCGTTCGACAACGGAGCGACGTCGAAGAGCCCTTCATCGATCATGTGCCCGGCACCGTTGTGGCCCTCCTCGCCGGGCTGGAACATGAACAGCACGCGACCGTGCAGGCGACTCTTGTGGGCCGTCAGGAGACGAGCGGCACCGGCGAGCATGGCGGTGTGGGTGTCGTGACCGCAGGCGTGCATCGCGTTCTCGACCCGCGAACTGAACTCGACTCCCGTGTCCTCGGGCATGGGAAGCGCGTCCATGTCGCCGCGCAACAACATCGTCGGACCGGGGTGGTCCCCCTCCAGGGTGGCGACGATGCCCGAGGTCGTCTCGTGCAGGGTGACATCCAACGGCAGGCCCTCCAGCGCGGCCAACACTTCGTCGCGTGTACGAGGCAGATGATTGCCGAGCTCGGGCCACTCGTGGAGCGACCGGCGCAGTGAGATGGCGTCACCGAGCAGATCGTGGCTTTCCTCGGTCAGCGTGGAGATGTCGTTGGGCTGGGACATACGAGCATCGTAGACACGTCACGTGATAGGGAATGACCGATGAGTGTGGACGACGCAAACGGCGAACTCGTCGATGAGGTCGACATCGACGATCAGGTGTTGCGGGTCGTGCCGAGAAGGGTGATGCGGCGAGATCGGCTGCGGCATCGCGCGGTCTTCGTGGCCGTGACGGATGGAGGGGGTCGATTGCTGGTGCATCGACGGTCCGACGGCAAGGACGTCTGGCCGGGATGGTTCGACATCGCGGTGGGTGGTGTCGTCGCCAGCGGCGAGTCGTACGAATCGGCGGCGACACGTGAGGTGGCCGAGGAGGTGGGTGTCACCGACGCCAAATGCGAGGTGCTCGACGCCGGTCGGGCGCGATCGTACGACGACGACCAGGTCAGTCTGCTCGGCCGCTGTTTTCGGGTGTGCCATCCGGGTCCGTTTCTTTTCTCGGATGGCGAGATCACCGAGGCCTGGTGGTCGCCCATGGAGGATGTCGAGGCGATGATCCGGCGGGAGAGCTTCCTGCCCGACAGCCTGGCCCTCTTGTGGCCGTTGTTGCGACCGTCGGACTGAGCCCTTCGCCCACCCGTCTCCTGTCGAAAAGGAGAACACGTGTCGAATCATCCCAACGGAATCATCGGGGCGGACCCGGACCAACTCTCGAACCTCGGTCACACCTTGCAACGTCAGCGTGACATCGTCGACGGAGTGCTGACGACGGTGGCGGCGGCACTCGACGGCACCACCTGGACCGGTCCCGCCCGGCGAGCCTTCGAGTCCGATTGGACCGGTGGCTTCCGTGTGGCCCTGCAACGACTGGCCGAGGCGTTTGCCTCCTCGGGTCACGAGTGCCAGGTGCGCGCCGACGAGCTCCGACGGGTGATGGGCGTGATCTGAACCCCTACGATGTGCGTGTGATCCGCGTCGAATTCACCGTCGAGCCCTTCGTCGAGGGGCAGCCCGGGCCACACGTGCTGGCGGCGGTGTCGGCGGCCGAAGCCGCCGGTGTGTCGGTCGAGTTCGGCCCCTTCGCCTCCGAGTTCGAGGCCGAGTCGACCCCGGCTTTCGCCGCCGTGTCGGCCTTGATCGAGAGTGCCTACGCGAACGGTGCGACGCACGTCAACATCCACATCGAAAAGTTGGACGCATGAGCTCGACACCGTCGCGCACCGATCATCCACTGCTGTCGGCTCTCGGTCCGCTGATGGATGCTCTGGGCTGCAGCATCGTCGAAGCCGCGAACCGCGAGCCCGCCGACGTGCCGATCACCGTCGAAGGTGAGATCGTCGCGGTGGTGCGTCTGCCGGCTCTGCACGGAGCCCTCGACCGCCTGATCGAATCCGTCGAACGCGAGATGGGGGTCCAGCTGCCGGAGATGAATCGCGAGCAGAAGCAGCGGGCCATTCGTTTGCTCGACGATCGTGGTGCGTTCACTCTGCGTCGGGCCGTCGAGGACGTGGCTGACGCCATGGGCGTGTCGCGCATCACCGTCTACAACTACCTGAACGCCATTCATCGCTGAGTGGGCGCGTTTCGTCCCGACGATCAATCGGGCAGGTAATCCTCGAGGTTGCCCACGGTGAAGCCCTCCGCCGCCATGCGCGCTTCGAGGGCCAGCAGATTGTCATACAGATCGTTCCGGAAATGCGTGAGGAAGACGTCGCCGGGCTGCAGGGCGGGTCGGTGGGCCAGGTCCACGTTGCCTTCCCAGAGTTCGGAGTTCCACGTGACGACGACGTTGATGCCGCAACTCCCGGCGGCCTTCAGCGTGTTGTCGTCCCATGATCCGTAGGGCGGCCGGAAGAGATGTCCGGCGGATCCGAACGTTTGCTCGATGAGCCCTTTCATGCCGCAGATCTGGCGCCGTTGCTCGTCGTAGTCCATCCCGTTCATTTTCGGGTGGCTGAGGGTGTGGGAGCTGATGTTTCCACCCACGGTGAGGATCTGAGCGAAGTACAGCGGATCCTTCTTTAATTCTCCGGAGACCAAGAAGAGTGTGGCGGGCCAACGTCGATCGACCAGGAACTCCATCACGCGGGGATCCTTGACGATGCCGTCGTCGATGGTGAGAAAGACCACCTTGTCCGTGGTGTCGACCTTGGAGATCTTCACGGCGGAGCCGTCGGCGGTGCGAACCGGTGCGATGGAGTAACTCGGAAACGGTGGCAAGGTGCTCGTGGTGGTGCTCGTGGTGGTGCTCGTGGACGTGGTGGTCGTGGTGCTCGTCGGAGACGGGGTGGAACTGGTGGTCACGACGACATCGCTCGACGTGGCGGCGGTGCCATCGGACGCACACGACGTCGCGATCAGACATGTCGCGAGAAGGACAAGCGCGTGACGAGGGGATAGAACGTAATCCATGAGTGGCGTAACTCTAGGTCGTGAGGGCCCGAGGTTCGACGTGGTGGCCTTTGACGCCGACGACACCTTGTGGCACAGCGAGGACGGTTTCCACGCCGCGGAGAACGCGTTCTGTGATCTCTTGTCAACCTTCGTCGCCGACGGGGTCGATCTGCGCTCGACCCTCACCGCGACCGAACGCAAGAACCTGCCTACCTACGGCTACGGCGTGAAGGCCTTCGGTTTGTCGATGCTGGAGGCGGCGTTGTCGGTCTCGCAGGGGCGCGTGACGAGCGACGTGATGGACAAGTTGCTCGGCATCGTGCGCGAATTGTTGTCGGCCCCGGTGCGTCTGCTGCCCGGCGTCGCCGAGGTGATCGTCGATCTGGCGTGCGACCATCGCGTGGCAGTCATCACCAAGGGCGACTTGGTCCACCAGAGCCGCAAGGTGACCACCTGCGGTATCGATCATCTCTTCGATCACGTGGAGATCGTCCTGGAGAAGGATCCGGAGACTTATTCCCGGGTGCTTCGTGAATTCGACGTGGAGCCACACCGTTTCTGCATGGTGGGCAACTCGGTGAAGAGCGACATCCTTCCCGTGCTGGAGATCGGTGGACACGCGGTGCACGTGCCGTACCACGTGTTGTGGGAACTGGAAAAGGCCGATCATCCCGTGGGGCACGGTCGATTCGGAGAGGTCGAGAGCATTGCCGAGGTTCCCGATTGGGTCCGCCAAGGTGGTGAATGAGCCAACGTCGCTCCCGTTTCACGGCACAATGGAGGGGTCATGTTCGTTCTGATCCCGTCACCGTCCACCCTCAACCCCTCGCCCGAGCAGCCGATCTCGGCCCAAGAGGCCATGTCCCGACCATTGATCGTCGTGCTCGTGGTGATCGGTGCGTTCATCGCGACCCGTCTTTCCCGCGTGATCTTTCGTCGTGTCGTGCGCTTCGTGGCGCGTCGCAGCATCGCCCATCCCACACGTTGGTGGCGCACCCCCACCCGTTACCAAGAGCTGGAGCACGGCGAGGTGGGGGAGAACCGACGCCGGCAACGCATCGATGCCGCCGCCCGGATGCTCCATCACCTTTTCGCCGTTGTGCTCTGGCTCGGTGTCATCATCGCGGTCTTCCACATCCTCGAGTTGGATGCCGCCTTCTTCTTGTCGAGCGCGGGCTTCATCGGCGCGGCCGTGGCCATCGGTGGCCAGCACAAGGTGAACGACTATCTCACCGGCTTGTCCGTCCTGCTGGAGGATCGCTACGGAGTGGGTGACGAAGTGGAAGTGAGTGGTTCGTTCCCGAACGGCGTGCGAGGCATCGTCGAGCACATCGGTCTGGTGTCGACGCGCATACGTGACGGGTACAGCACCATCCACCTTCCCCACACCGCCCTGTTGTCGGTGCGAAACCTCAGCCAGGAGCCGGTCGAGACGAAACTCTCCATCAAAGTTCCGGCGAACACCGAGCACGGTGAGGCCGCCAGTCGGGCCGCCGAAACCATCCGCGAACTGGCCGGTAGCCCGAATCTGACCGAAGTGATGTTGGTGGACGACATCTTGATGGCCACACCGGCGGCGGGTAATCCCCAGGTGGAACTGAAAGTTCGCACGACCCGACCGCTCACGGCGGAGGAACGCGAGACGTTGGTACGCCGCACCGAGGAGCGCTTGTCGGCCCAGGACTCCTGATCGCGCACAGCCCTCGTTCGGGACTCGTTCGCTCCACTACTAAAGTGTGACCATGTACCAGCCCACCTACGAGTCCCTGTCGACGCACCCGATTCCCGAGTGGTTCTTGGATGCCAAGTTCGGGATCTTCTCCCACTGGACCGTGGGTTCGGTGCCGGCTTTCGCACCCACCGGCAAGGATCCCTTCACCTTGGCCCGCGAGGAGGGCGAGCGCATGGCGTTCAGCCACACGCCGTACGCCGAGTGGTATTGGAATTCCATCAGCCTTCCGGACTCTCCGGCCGCCGAGCATCACGCTCGGGTGTGGGGAAACTGCGAGTACGACGTCTTCGTGCGACGATTCCTGGACGCGGTCAAGGGCTGGGATCCGCAGCGGTGGCAGCGCATGCTGGCCGCCTCGGGAGCCAAGTACTGCGTGATGGTCACCAAACACCATGACGGCGTTCTCATGTGGCCATCCGAGGTTCCCAACCCGCATCGCGGCTCGGAGTGGTCGTCGGAACGCGACCTGGTTCAGGAATGCGCCGATGCGGCGCGGGGGGCCGGGCTGCGTTTCGGTGTCTATTACTCGGGCGGTATCGACTGGACGTTTCAAGGTCTGGGCATAGACGGTTGGGGCAAGTTGTACGGAGCGGTTCCGCAGGACGAGACCTATCACGCGTACGCGGACGCTCATTGGCGCGAGTTGATTCACAAGTACCAACCGGACGTTCTGTGGAACGACATCGGCTATCCCGGATTCGGAGCGGGGGCCGCACAATTGATGGCCGACTTCTACAACGGAAATCCCGATGGCGTGGTGAACGACCGCTTCGACTACCTCGGCGTGATGCGTGGAACGGCACACGCCGATTTCACCACTCCGGAATACACGACGAAGCCGGTGGATCGCCAGCGCCCCTTCGAGGTCACTCGTGGCATCGGTACCAGCTTCGGTTACACCGAGTCCGAGGGTGAGCACACGTACATGCCGATCCCCGATCTGATCCGTATGTTCGTCGACATCGTGGCCGACGGTGGCAACCTCTTGCTCAACTACGGAGCGATGCCCGGTGGGGAGATCCCGTGGGCCCAGCAGATGCGCTTGTTGGCGATGGGACAGTGGCTCGGGGTGAATGGTGCGGCGATCTACGGAAGTCGTCCGTTCGAGCAATCGCGCTTGCAGACCGATGACGGGACACCCGTGCGATTGACGACGGGGGCCGATGGCGCGGTCTACGCGATGGTGTGCGGTCGACCGGACTCGGCGACGATCGTCATCGACGGGCTACCGGCCGGCGAGGTGCAACTGGTGGGCCATCGAGCGATGCTTCATCGTTCGGGCGACCGGATCGTGTTGCCCACGCGCCCCGACGACACGCCGGTGTTCACCCTTCGCGTCGGTTGAGCTTCGCCCTCAACGACCCGGACGTACGTCGAGCCAGTCGCCGGTTCGCAGATGTATCAACTCCGCCGCACCGTTCAGTTCGTTCACCGTCCGGGCATCGCCGCCCGAGACGAAGTAGATCATCTTCTGCCACCATTTCATGTCGCGTCGCGGGTCGGTGGCGGTGGGAACCAGGGCCCGGGCCCCACAGGCTCGCGTGGCCGCCGCGCTGCGTGTGGGTCCGGCCGTGACCGGGAGCACCACGGCCAACACCGACTGCGTGGGTAGCACCGCGACGTCCACGGGACCACGGGCGGCCACCTCACGAGCGACATCGACGGTTGGCTGGTGCGGTTCGATCCAGAGTCGCCCGCGGTCCACTCCGCTCGCGTCGACGGCTTCGATCACCCATCCGGTTGCGATGTATCCGAGCGGTAGACCGCACCTGGTCGACGTCACACGAAGCGTGCCTCCCTCGCGACACGTGATCTCGAACGTCTCGCCGGGCGTGCGTACGTGGGTGGTGGGACTTCCCGCGGCCCGAGCCGCCTTGGCCGCTTTCAGGTTCGAGTGCACCGGCACGTCGCCGAGGAGACGCAAGGTGTCCGGTCGCAGATGGTCGTTGACCGACGTGCACAGAAGCACGGCGGCGATGTCGGCGTTCTCGCGCACGAGGTCACCGTGCGTGGTGAAACCGGCCGGGTGACGGCGATCGAAGGCGCCGCTGATGGGGTGCTCGGTCAACCACGGATCGATCAGGATGGAACTCCCCGAGAACTGGACCTGCCAACTCTGATAATCGTCGAGTCGACGCAACAGCATCACAGACCCCTCGCATCGGCGGGGTGGGTGGATCCCTCGGTCACCGTGACGACCGCACTGTGCGCGACATCGGCCGACGAATTGGCCACCCGAATCTCGTACAGGCCGGGGTCGACGCGCCACTCTCCCGTGCCCGTCGACTCGACCATCGCTCGTTCCCCGGTGACCTGTGGTCGCAGCGAACCGCGATAGGTGTCACCGGCGTCCCAGTGAGCGAAGGCGCGCATTCCGAGCCTCAGGCTGACGACCTTGCTCGCCCCGGCCGCCAAGTGAACCTTTCCGAACGCTTTCAGTTCCTGGGGCGGTCTGGTCACCGTGGGTTGCAGTGGTGCGACGTACAACTGCACCACGTGCGTTCCCGCGCGAGCGCCGATGTTGGTGACGGTCACCCGAACCGTGATGGACGCGTCGTCGCTCTCGGCGAAGTCGATGACGTCGCGGTCGAGGTCGGGGGCATCCACGTCGAAGGATGAATACGAGAGCCCATGACCGAAGGGGTAACGAACGGGGAGGTGCCGCGACTCGTACCAGCGGTGCCCGATGAGCACACCCTCTCCGTAACGCACCTGCCCGTGCTCGCCGGGGAAGTTGCCCCATGCCGGCGTGTGCTCGAGACGCTCGGGGATGGTGGTCGGCAGACGTCCACCGGGGTCGGCCTCACCGAACAGGACGTCCACGACCGCGGCACCCATCTCCTGACCGCCGAACCACACCTGAAGAACCGCGGGCACGTCGTCGGCCCACGACATGTCGACGGGGGCTCCGGTGTTCACCAGCACCACCGTGCGGGGATTCGCCGCCACCACCTCGCGGATCAACTCCTCCTGGCGTCCCGGCAGGGCGAGCGTGTCGCGGTCGTGCCCTTCGCTCTCCCACTCGTCCGTGGTGCCCACCACGACGAGCGCGATGTCGCTCTCGGCGGCCAATTCGACGGCGCGGCGGATGGGATCCTCGGGTTCGATGAACTGCATGCCCACTCGGGCCCCGTGCATCCACTGTCTCTGCTCGCCGTCACACTCGAGCACGATCTCGTTGGCTTCGCCCGCCGTCAGATCGACGATCGCGGAGATCTCGACGCTGCCCATTCCGAAGAACGAATGACCACGCGCGGGGATGGTGCTCGCTCCATCGACGACGCACTCTCCATTGACGAACAATCGGCACGGGCTCACCTCCACCAACGAAATCACGTACTGACCGGAGTGCTCGACGGTGATGATCCCGGTGGCCCGGAAATGGAAGGCCGACTTGGGAACGCCTTCGTCCTGGCGACCGACCACCATGATGCGACCGTCGGGCCGGTTGATGCGGGTCAACTCCTTCCCCGATCCGACGGCACCGTCGTAGACCACCACGTCGAATCCCGGTTCACCTGATGGGGTGCGCACCACGTTGGGGTCGACGGACGGTGTGGTCTTCTCGATGTTCCCACCGGTTTCGTGACGGATCTTCACCTTGGTGCCGAGTCGCTCACGCAGGACATCGATGATCGGCGTGCGGTGATGGGGGAGCACCTCGGCTGAACCTCCACCCATGATGCGTGCTCGTTCGGCGTTGGGCCCGATGACCGCGATGGACTTCGAGCCGGTGGGCGTCAACGGGAGCATCGGCGCGGCGGTGTCCTGACGGCGTCCGCGCACGGTCTCGTTCCGAAGCAGAACGATGGATCCGATGGCCGCCTGTCGGGCCAGTTCGCGGTGCTCGGGTAGATCCACGGCGTGAGGCTCGACCGACTCGTCGTCGAGGGCTCCCAATCGATCGAACACCGACAACAACGTCTGCGCGGCACGGTTGAGGTCGTTCTCGTCCACGCGACCATCGCGAACCGCTTCGGCGAGCACCGGCCCGTAGGCGCGCGGCGGCGCGGGCATCTCGAGGTCCAACCCGGCTCGGGCGGCGCCCTCGGTGGTGGTGCCGGCGAACCAGTCGGTCACCACGAATCCCTCGAAGCCCCATTCGTCGCGCAGAACGGTCTGCAACAGCCAACGGTTCTCGGCGCAGTACGTTCCGTTCATCCGGTTGTACGACGTCATGATGCCGAGTGAGCCGCCCTCGCGGACCGCGATCTCGAAGGGCAACAGGTACACCTCGCGAAGCGTTCTTTGATCGATGACGCTGTCGATCGTCATGCGCTCGAACTCGGCGTCGTTGCCGACGAAGTGTTTGACCGTCGTGGCCACTCCGTGTGATCGCGCGCCTCGGATGAAGGCCGCGGCCAGTCGACCGGACAGGAGCGGATCCTCGGAGTAGCACTCGAAGGCTCGACCGAAGAGCGGTGATCGGTGGAGGTTGACGGTGGGCGCCAACAGGACGCGGGCGTTCTTCGTGCGCGTTTGGTGCCCGAGCGCGCGTCCCAACTGCTCCAGAAGGTCGGTGTCGAAGGTGGCTCCGAGGGCCGAACCACACGGAATGCACAGCGTGGCCACCTGGGTTCCGATGCCCGGTGTGAACGGTCCTCGAGCGCCCGCCGGACCGTCGGTGACGGTGATGACGGGGATGTCATGGGCTTCGACGGCGTTGGTGCTCCACAGGGTGGCACCGGTGGTGAGCGACGCTTTCTCCTCGATGGTCATTCGTCTGAGAAGGGCGTCGATGTCACGGGTCACGGGTGTGATCTTGTCAGTTGGAGACGGTGTGCTCCGTTACCCGACCGTCAGACTCCGAAGCGCGTCGATTCGACGGCGGCCACCGCGTCATCGGGTCCGGTCAGTTCCACCCGTGCCACCGACCCCCGTCCGTAGATGAACAGCACGAGTTCGCCCGTTGGACCCGAAACGTCGACCACTGGCTCACCCTTCTTGGCGACGATCGCGATTCCCCCGCGCGGGGTCATGGTGAGGCCACACGGGGCCCGCCGTCCCATCAACCTCGCACCGCGCTCGAGGGCCCCGAGCAACGCGTCCTCCAGCTCGGCGGGGAGGTCGCGTGGGGACCAGTCCGGCTGGGCGCGACGCACGTCCTCCAGGTGCACGAAGTACTCGAGGGTGTTGGTCAGTCGATCGAGCGCCGGAACACGCATGGGCGACAGTCGTGGGGGACCCGACCGCACTCGTTCCACGAGTCGGGTCCAGTCGGTGCGGGCCACTTTGTCGCGTACCCGGTCGCCGTGGGGAGCGAGCCGGGCGAAGAGGATTCCGCCGGCGGCATCGGGCCGAGTCTCGCGCACCACCAGATGAGCGGCCAGGTCACGCGTGGTCCACCCGGCGCACAGCGTCGTGGCGTCGGGGCCGAGTTCGAGGAGCAGGTCGCACAGAGCGTGTCGTTCCGATCGGGCGGGATTGTCCATGGTCACGACTCGTTTCGCGTCACGTGGCGTCGGGGGGCCAGACGCCGATCCCACCATCTTGCACCAGGAAACCGGTGTGGGTGCGGTCGAGGTGACGACTGCGCCACATGAGCATGCGTTGGGCCATGTTCAACGTACGCGCGGGATCGTCGACGGTCGTGCGCCAGGTCGGGTCGGCCCCGATGTCGAAACAGAGATGACTACCGTCGCCGAATTGCACGTAAGCCGTGTCGAGGGTGCGATGAACGGCGAGGTTGCACTCGTCGAGGCGTCGGTCCCACGGCCACGGATTCGCGTCGAAGGGGATGAGTGCGTAGCGCCAATCGAACTCCCATGAAGCACCGTCGCGCCACTGCGGTGGTTCGACTCCGTCGAGGAAGGGAGTGAGCGGGAGGCCGTCGCATTGTCTGGGCACGTCCTGGCCCCACGATTCGGCCAACGTGGGCAACACGTCGATGCTCTCGGTGAAACGGTCGACCACGGTGCCGTGAGCGGCGTTGCGTCGGGGGTCGCGCCAGATCAGGGGGATGTGGTGGCTCTCTTCGAACCAGGCCACCTTCTGCACGAGACCATGATCGCCCAACTGTTCACCGTGGTCGGTGGTGAGGACGATGATGGTGTCGTCCCAGGCCCCCGACTCGCGCAAGGCCCGCCACAGGCGTCCCATCTCGGCGTCCACGGCGGTGATCATGCCGAAGTACTGCGCCCGCAGATGACGAACGCGGGCCTCGTCGGTGGGTGCGGCGACGCCGTCGACGGTGAGCAGAAGGTCGTGGAACGGATGACGAGTGTCGGCCGGCGCGATGGGTGACCCGACGTCGGCGGGGTCGTACATCGTGGCGTATTCGCCGGGCGCCGAGTACGGGGGGTGTGGGCGCAGGTAGCTGGCGTGGACGAACCATGGCTCGTCGGAATCGCGGCACCGCAACCAGTCGATGATGCGGTCGGTGGTGAAGGTGGACACGCTGACCTCGACCGGACGTTCGTGTTCCGTGGCCAACAAGTTCATGTGACCGCCGGAGACGTCGTATCCCCGTGAAGCGAGGAAGTCCACCCACGGTCGATGCGGTCCACTCATGTCGAGTTCCCATTCGAAGCCCGGCAACAACCCCTCGTAGGACGACAGACGCGGATCGTCGGGACCGAGTGCGACGCGAGGATCGATGGACTGATCGGTGTAACCGAACAAGGTGGGTCGGTATCCGGCCCGCCGGGCCAGTAACGCGACGTTGTCGAAGCGTCGATCGAGGGGTGTGCCGTTGGCGACCACCCGATGATTCATTTGGTACATGCCGGTGTACAGGCCGGCGCGACCGGGGCTGCAGGGTGTGGACTGTGTGTAGTGCCGATCGAAACGAACGCCGTGGCGGGCCAGTTCGTCGAGGTGCGGGGTGCGCACCAACGGATGTCCCGCTGCCGACAGCGCATCGGCACGGAATTGATCGAGGGTGACGAGAAGAACGTTGGGGCGTTTCATTCGCGCGACCAGTCCGCCATCACCGAGGTCGTCACTTCAGGGCGTACTCGTAACGACCACCGTGGTCGAGACGATCCATCTCGCCGGCCAGACGTAGGTGCTCCAGATGGGCGAACGTCTCGCTGTCGGCCATGCCACCTTGGGCCCGTGGCGAGAACAGATGCGTGGACATGTCCATGACCGTCATCGGTCGACCCTCGGCGATGGCGGCATCGCGCAACTTCTGCAGTCGACCGACGTGATGTTCCTTGATGTCGAGAGCGCGGCCGGCCAGATCGGTGAAGACGTCACCGTGGGCGGGTAGCGCCTTGGTCACCTGGGGACCGAAAGCGGCCACCTTGTCGAGGGACTGGAAGAACAACTTCAACGGATCATGAGCGCGCATCAAACCGCTGATATGCGGGGTGATGGTGGGCAGAACGTGATCGCCGCACAACATCAGGCCGTGTTCGGGATCGAACAGGCACAGGTGGTCGGCGGTGTGGCCGGGGGTGTGGACCGCGACCCAGTCCCGTCGGGCGAAACGGAAGGTCTGGGCGTCCTTCAACCGCACCGTGGGTTGGGGCAGGCGCAACATGCGCGGAATGCGTCGGGCCATGGCCATGCGCGCTCGTCGTCGCCACGGCACATCCATCGGCGGACCGCCCCACGGGGTGGGGTCCCACGGTCGTCGGACCACGGGACGTGACGCCAACTCGCTGACGGCCACCGGATCGTCGAGGTCGACGTCGTCGGGCTCGCTCGGATCCCAGAAAACGCGGAATCGCTCGTGGGAAACGATGTCGCAACCGGTGTCGGCGCGCAACCAGTAGGCGCCACCGAAATGATCGGGGTGACTGTGGGTGACGATCACCGTGTGGACGTTCTTCAGCGGTACGCCCACTTGGTGCAGTCGCTGCTTCACCATGGCGTAGCTGTTCTTGTCGGGAAGGCCCGGATCGACCACCGCGACACCGCGTTCGTCCTCCAACACGTACATGTTCACGTGACCGAGGCCGGGAATCGAGATGGGTAATTGGGTGCGCAACACTCCCGGAGCGATCTCGAGGATCTGGTCGCTGGCCGGCATCTGCTCCTGCTTCGGAGGGCGGGGCGCGGGGTCGGTCACGAGACGAGGGTAGTTGTGACGAGCCGACGCTTCCTACCCGAGCGGGAACGGTTCAGGGGGTGGTGCTCGGGACGACGGAATCGGAGCCCACGAAGACCCGCTGACGATAGAAGCGCAATTCGGCGATGCTCTCGTGGACGTCACCGAGGGCTCGATGATTCCCGGTCTTGAACGGACGCTTGGTGTCGGCGCCGGGATACCAGCGCTTCACCAACTCCTTGATGGTGCTGACGTCGACACTGCGGTAATGCAAGTGGTTCTCGATGTCGGGGAGATAGCGGGCCAAGAACCGACGGTCGGTCCCGATGGAGTTGCCACACAACGGCACCGTGCGGGCCTCGGGGACGTGGCTCTTGATGAAGGCCAACGTACGCTCGCCGGCTTCCGCGAGGCCGATGGTGGATTCCTTGATCGCGACCAAGAGACCCGACTTGGTGTGCATGTCGACCACGAACGGATCCATCGCCGCCAACACTTCGTCGGATTGGTGGATGACGATGTCGGGACCCTCCGCGACGACGTTGAGTTCGTCGTCGGTGATGATGGTGGCGATCTCGACGATGACGTCACGGTTGGGATCGAGTCCCGTCATCTCCAGATCCATCCACACGAGCACGGCTCAGACCCTACGCCATCGGTGTGGCACGACGTGATCTCATGAATCGGATGAGTGCGCGGTGATGATCTAGGGTCGCGTCATGTCCGGCGACGAGACGTCATCCAACCCGTCGTCACCGAACGTGTCGGTGCCGGTCGTTCGTCTCGACCCCGACCTTGATCTGCCGGTGTACGCCCATCCCGGCGACGCCGGCCTCGACCTGCTCGCTCGGCACGACGCGGTCGTCTCCGCGGCGGGTGGTCGGGTGTTGGTACCGACGGGGATCGCCGTGGCTTTGCCGCGTGGTTTCGCTGGTTTCGTCCTTCCCCGCAGCGGACTGGCGTTGAAGCACGGCATCTCGGTGGTGAACAGTCCGGGTCTCATCGATTGCGCGTACCGCGGTGAGATCAAGGTGGTGTTGCTCAACACCGACCCGACCCACGACTACCACGTTCGTCGCGGTGATCGCATCGCCCAGCTGGTGGTTCAGGCCGTCATGGAAGTCGTGTGGCACGAGGTGCGGTCGCTGGAAGGCGACGACCGCGGCGGAGGATTCGGGCACTCCGGTCGCTGAGGTCGCGAATCAGGCCGCCGCGCGCATCGAGGCGACCTCGTTGGCGATGAGTTCCCGAACCCGGTCACGCAGAACGGGGATGTCGGCTTCCGTCATGCCGGTGGTGTCGATGGGATCCAGCACGCGCACCTCGGCGTTGGAGTCCCCGAGACGCCAATCATGTTTGCGCAGTGCGGAGCGCGTGCCGTGAACGACCAAGGGAAGTATCGGCGTTCCGGTTTCGATGGCCAGGCGGAACGCGCCGTCCTTGAAGGCCCGCAACTCACCGTCGGCGCTTCTCGTGCCCTCCGGAAAGATCATCACGGACATCTTGCGATCCAACCAGGATTTGCACACCTCCAGCGCCGCCGAGCCGCTCGATCGATCCCCACGAACCAACGAGATGTCGCCGGACATCTTCATCATCCAACCCACGAGTGGGATGTTGAAGATGGACTTCTTGCTCAGCCACTTCATCTCGATCTTGAGATGGCTGATGAGGAGCATGTCGACGAAGCTCTCGTGGTTCGAGACCATCACGTAGGGGTTTCGCTTGTTCTCGGGCAGTTCCCCGCTGGTGTGGAACTTCCACATCGGTGTGAGCACCTGATGCACCACGCACAAACGCCGGAACACGTATCCGGTGGCGTAACGACCCGTGTCGAACGGAGCCGTGACGATCCGCACGACGGCGACCAACGGGGTCCAGACGATGACGATGACACCGAGAGCGAACCAACTCCAGATGCTCAGCAGACTGCGGCGCATCATCCATGTTCGCACAGTCGGGGTGTTCGGAAGCATTCACGGAGGAACGGGCTCGCGTGATCGTGACCTAGAGTTCGGTCGACGGGACGTCTGTCGGAGGAGTGGTCATGTCGAACGTCAGTGGATTTCCCGAATCACATCGAGTCCCCGAGTTGTTCCAGGCGGCTCTGGCCGTGCAGCGAAACGCCTACGCCCCGTACTCTCACTTTCCGGTCGGCGCCGCGATTCTCACTCCGTCGGGGCGAATCCATGCCGGTTGCAACGTGGAGAACGCGGCGTATCCCGTCGGAAGTTGTGCCGAAGCCGGCGCGATCGCGGCCATGGTGGCGGCCGGGGAGACCGAGATCGTCGCGCTTCTCACCATCTGCGACAGCATCGAAGTGGGAACGTGTTGCGGTGGATGTCGTCAGCGCGTTCGTGAGTTCGCCGCCCTCGACACCCCGATCTACGCCTGTGGCCCGGACGGAGTCCGAGCCGTGTTCACGATGGAGGGATTGCTTCCGACGTCGTTCGGCCCCGACAACCTGAGCGGTTTCGTCTCGTGACCGCATCCGTCGCGGCGCGGGTGCTCGGGTTGATCGATCTCACGAATCTGTCCGGCGACTGCACCGAGAACGACGTGGTGGAATTGTGTGCACGGGCTCATGGCGCGCACGGATCCGTCGCCGCGGTGTGCGTGTGGCCACGTTTCGTCGGCCGGGCCGTGAGAGAGCTGGCGGACACCGGGGTCAAAGTCGCCACCGTCGTCAACTTTCCTCGGGGCAACGACAGCGTCGACGAAGTTCTGGGAATGGTGGAACGTTGCGTCGGCGAAGGTGCCGACGAGATCGACCTCGTGATCCCGTACGAGAAGTTGCGTGATCAGGTCGATGGTGACGGTGATCGTGCCGTGGTTCATTTGGTGGCGAAGGTGAAGGAGTCGCTTCCCGCGGGTCGCCTCCTGAAGGTGATCCTGGAAACGGGTGAACTGCGCGATCAGGGTCTCGTGGAACGCGCCGCGCGATTGGCGGTGGCCTCGGGCGCCGACTTCATCAAGACGTCCACCGGCAAGACACCCGTGTCGGCCACGCCGGAAGCGGTGGAGACGATGTTGTCGGTCCTGCGGGAGTCGCCACGCATCGATCGTCGTGTCGGCATCAAGCCATCGGGCGGAATCCGTTCGGTGGCCGAGGCCGCCGGATATCTCGCCATCGCCGATCGAATCATGGGACCCGATTGGGTGACGCCCGAAACCTTCCGCTTCGGCGCGAGTGGACTGCTCGACGTCGTCGAATCCGAGCTCGCCTAGCCTTGCCTCATGGCCCGGGGACACGACTCGTATCTGACCAGTCGTTTGCGCGGCTTCGGCTCGACGATCTTCGCCGAGATGACGGCTCTGGCCAACGAAAAGGGGGCCATCAACCTCGGTCAGGGTTTCCCCGACTACGACGGACCACCGGCGGTTCTCGATGCCGCCGTGGAGGCGATTCGTTCGGGGCAGAACCAGTACCCACCCGGACCCGGCGTCGCCGATCTTCGTCTCGCGATCGCCGAACACCAGAGTCGTTTCCACGGTCTGAGATACGACCCCGACGGTGAGGTCCTCGTCACGGCCGGTGCCACCGAGGCGCTGGCGGGGGCGTTGCTCGGCATTCTGGAGACCGGTGACGAAGTGGTGTTGCTGGAGCCGATGTACGACAGCTACCAAGCGTGCATCGCGTTGGCCGGTGCGGTGACCCGCCCCGTGACGTTGCGCCCCCCGTCGTATCGTCTCGACCCCGACGCGTTGCGCGCGGCGGTCACATCGCGGACGCGGATGATCCTGCTCAACACTCCGCACAATCCCACCGGCGCCGTTCTCGATCGAGACGAACTGCGAGCCATCGCCGAAGTGGCCATCGAACACGACCTCATCGTGGTGTCCGACGAGGTCTACGAACACCTGGTGTACGACGGAGCCGAGCACGTGTCCATCGCGTCGTTGCCCGGAATGTGGGAACGCACGTTGGTCATCAGCAGTGGTGGCAAGACCTTCAACACCACCGGTTGGAAGGTGGGCTGGGTCTGTGGTCCGGCGACGTTGGTGGCCGCGGCGAGGGCGGCCAAGCAATTCCTCACCTACGTGTCGTCGGGACCGTTCCAGCCCGCCATCGCGGTGGGGTTGCGGCTGCCGGATCGTTACTTCATCGAGCTGGCCACCGACCTGGCGCGCAAGCGTGATCGCCTGTCGCGCGGACTCGAGGCCGCCGGATTCGAGACCTTCACCCCACGGGGCACCTACTTCGTCACCGTCGACATCCGGGGTCTGCGCTCCGATGGCGACGGCTACGCGTTCTGCCGTGAGTTGCCCGATCGGTGCGGTGTGGTGGGTATCCCGAACGTCGTCTTCTACGATCGTGCCCATGAGGCCGAGGGTCGACATCTCGTGAGGTTCGCCTTCTGTAAGCGCGATGAGGTCATCGATGAAGCCGTCGAGCGATTGATGGGAGTCGCGTCGTGAGGTTCGCCGCCATCCAACACGACATCGTCTGGTGCGACCGGGAAGCGAACTTCGCGCGCCTCGAGCCGCGAATCGCCGAGGCGGCGGCGATGGGGGCCGGCTTCGTACTCCTCTCGGAAACCTTCTCCACCGGCTTCGCGGTCGAGGACGAACGTTTCGCCGAGCCCCTCGACGGTCCGTCGTCGCGATTCCTGCGGGAGATGGCATCCGAGCACTCGGTCGTCGTGGCCGGATCGTGCCCCGAACTCGCGGCCGAGCCGACGGACGATCGCCGACCGGCGAACACCTTCGTGGTGGCTCGGCCCGACGGTCGTGTCGATCGCTATCGCAAGATCCACCCGTTCACCTACGGCGGCGAGGATCGACACGTGCGCCCGGGTGACGATTTCGTGACCATCGACGTCGACGGGCTGCGGGTCAGTTTGTTCGTGTGTTACGACCTGCGTTTCGCCGACGAGTTCTGGCGCCTCGCTCTCGACACCGACGTGTACTTGGTGCCGGCGAACTGGCCGGTGTCGCGACGCGAACACTGGATGGCGTTGTTGCGCGCGCGAGCCATCGAGAACCAGGCCTACGTGATCGGGTGCAATCGGGTCGGTGACGGTGGGAGCCTGTCGTACGTGGGCGACAGCAAGGTGTTCGGTCCCAACGGCGACCTGCTCGCCGACGGCACCGAGGCTGGCGAGACCATCCTCTACGCCGACGTCTCGGCCGACGAGGTGACCGCCGTGCGGGAGCGCTTTCGTTTTCTGCAGGACCGTCGGTGACCCGGGTTCCCCGGCGCGGGATCCCGGCTAGCGCAGACGCTTCATCATCAGGCTGACGATCTTGCCCGGGCGAGTCTCGAGTTGGTCCACCTCGACGAATCCCTCGCGCGCGTGAAAGCGCATCGATCCCTCGTTGGGCGGTTGCACGTTCACCTCCAGAGCGAACCACGGGGCGGTGGTCCGTCGTTCGACCTCGCGGTACAACATCGGCCCGATGCCCCGACCCCGGAAGTCGGCGGTGATCGCCACCCGATCGAGGTACACGAAGTCCGGGTGTCGATCGCAGAAGTAGAGGTAGTTGGGACTCTCGTACGCGACCCCGGGGGGCATCACCATGCAGAAGCCACTCACGCGCGCATCGACCTCGGCGACGAGATTCATCGAACAGACGTCGAAGATCGCTCGTAGGTCCTCGAACGTCTCCTGCCCGACCGCGGGAACGTTCTCCTCGTTGATGGCGAACACGACGTCGAGATCATCGATGGTCATGTCGCGGATGACGATGCCGGAGTCGGTCACGACGTCGAATCTACCCGTCGTCGTGTGGACCCGAAGTAGTGTGTCTCGGTGATCGTGAACGAACAACCGGCGATCCGCGCCAAGTCACTCACGAAGAAGTTCGGTGACTTCGAAGCGGTGCGAGGTATCGACGTCGAGGTTCGCCCCGGCGAGTCGTTCGGCTTCCTCGGACCCAACGGTGCGGGGAAGTCCAGCACGATGCGCATGATCGCGGGCGTTTCCCCGGTCACGTCGGGAACGTTGGAGATCTTCGGTCTGAATCCGGCCACGCACGGAAGCGAGATCCGCAACCGACTGGGCGTCGTTCCTCAAGCGGACAACCTCGATGGTGAACTCACCTTGCTCGACAACCTGATCGTCTACGGGCGGTACTTCGACATCCCTCGGGCGGAATGCGTCGCGCGAGCCCAGGAGTTGTTGGACTTCGTGCAGCTCTCCGAGCGCTCGTCGGGACGAGTGGAGTCGTTGAGTGGCGGCATGAAGCGACGTCTGACCATCGCGCGCGGTTTGATGAATCGCCCGGAGATGTTCCTCCTCGACGAACCCACCACCGGCCTCGACCCGCAGGCCCGACACATTCTGTGGGATCGCCTCTACCGACTGAAGCAACAGGGTGTGACTCTCGTGCTGACCACCCACTACATGGACGAAGCCGAGCAACTGTGCGATCGACTGGTCGTGATGGACGGCGGTCGGATCGTCGCCGAAGGGTCTCCCCGGGAATTGATCACGCGGCATTCCACCCGCGAGGTACTGGAGTTGCGTTTCGGTGCCGGGAGCAACGCCGAACACGAGGGTCGACTTCTCGGTGTCGGCGATCGCCTCGAAGTGCTGGCCGATCGGGTTCTCGTGTACGTCGACGACGGTGAAAGCGCTCTTCACGAGGTGCACTCGCGTGGTCTCGAACCCGAGAGTTCCCTGGTGCGCCGTAGCTCCTTGGAGGACGTCTTCTTGCGACTCACCGGCCGTTCATTGGAGGAGTGACGTGACCACGCCGGCATCGGTGCGCGTGCTCGAGATGCAGATGTTGTTGTTGAAGCGCATCTGGAAGACGAACCTCACGCTCAGTTTCCTGCAACCACTGCTCTTCTTCCTGGGCATGGGATTGGGGGTCGGATCCCTCGTCGACGACCGAGCATCATCGTCCGAAGCACTGGGAGACATCTCGTACGCCACGTTCCTCGGACCGGGATTGTTGGCCACGACGGCGATGTTGACCGCCGCTGGCGAGTCGTTGTGGCCGGTCCTCGGGGGGTTCAAGTGGGATGGCAGCTACGAGGCGATGGCGGCCACTCGGCTCACCGCCCCCCAAGTGGTACGCGGACAGTTCCTCTGGCTCGCCGTGCGCATGGGGATCGCCGTCGGGGGAGTCGCGGTCGTCCTGGCGGTGCATCCCGACACGCGGTCGTGGGGCATCCTGCCGGCGGTACCCGCGGCGTTGTTGTGCGGCCTGGTGTTCACGGCCTGGATCACGGCCTGGGCCGCGAGTCGTGAATACGACACGTCCTTCTCGAACGTGCAGCGACTCGTGATCACCCCCTTGTTCCTGTTCGGCGGTGCGTTCTTCCCGGTGGACTCGCTCCCGGACGCGTTGCGTCCGGTCGCGTGGGTGACGCCGTTGTGGCACGGAGTCGAACTGTGTCGCGGATTCGTTCTGCACACGCTCGGGATGACCGAGGCCCTGGGTCACGTGGCGGTTCTGGCGATCTGGTTGATCCCGGGTTGGATCGTCTGTGATCGCCTCTTCGCCAAGAGGTTGTACCGATGAGTCGCGACACCCTGTTGTGGCGGGTCGCTCCTCCCATTCTGCGATCGGCGCGCCGACCACAACGGGTGGTCGAGCGCAACGCCATCGTCTACCGCCGCACTCCGATGGTGCTGATCTCGGGTTTCTTCGAGCCCCTCTTCTACTTGTTGTCCATTCGCATCGGTTTCGGAGCGCTCGTCGGTGACGTGGATTTCGCCGGTCGGGCCATCGACTACGCCGAATTCGTCGCGCCCGCTCTGATGGCGAGTTCGGCAATGAACGGCGCGGTCTACGACAGCACGATGAACATCTTCTTCAAGTTGCGTTACTCCAAGACCTACGACGCGATGTTGGCCAGCCCGTTGGGTGCGGCCGACGTGGCCCTCGGTGAGATCGCGTGGGCCATGTTGCGTGGCTTCGTCTATTCGATCTCGTTCCTGGTCTGTCTGGCCGCGCTCGGCATGGCGGGTTCGTGGTGGATCCTGGCCTCGTTGCCCGCGTGCTTGCTGATCGGTCTCGCGTTCGCCTCGGTGGGTATGGCGCTCACCACGTACATGCGCTCGTGGGCCGATTTCGATTGGGTGCCCGCCATCACGCTTCCGTTGTTCCTCTTCTCGGCCACCTTCTACCCGCTGTCGTCGTACGGCGGGCTCGCCTGGATCGTGCAACTCAGTCCGCTGTATCACGGCGTGGCGTTGGTCAGAGGGGCCAGCCTCGGTGTGGCCTCGTGGGGAATGCTCGTTCACGTCGGCGTGCTGTTGGCCTTGGCGGCCGTGGGATTGTCGGTGGCTGCTCGGCGCGTCGAGACGCTGTTGCTGAAGTAACTTGCTCCGAGACGCCGACGCGACGCGAGGGTGCCTATCCTGCACCCATGCTGTTCGCCAAGAAGAACACCGAGATGGTCGCTCCCGAGAATGCGTTGCCGGGCCGCACCGACCAGACGATGCCGGTCCCCGAGAGGCACCACGTGCTGGGCACACCGCTGAAGGGTCCGTGGCCCACGGGCACCGAAACCGCCGTTTTCGGTATGGGTTGTTTCTGGGGTGCCGAGCGGTTGTTCTGGCAGTTGTCCGGGGTTCACTCCACCGCGGTGGGTTACGCCGGCGGTTACACGCCGAATTGCACCTACGAGGAGAACTGCACGGGTCTCACCGGTCATGCCGAAGTGTTCTTCGTGATCTTCGACCCCACCATCGTCACCTACGCCGATCTGTTGCGCGTGTTCTGGGAGAACCACGACCCGACCCAGGGCATGCGCCAGGGCAACGATCTCGGCTCGCAATACCGAAGTGCGATTTACACCACGTCGGCGGCGCAGATGACCGAGGCTCTCGCATCCCGCGATCTCTTCCAGGAGCGACTCCGCGCGTCCGGATACCGGTCGATCACCACCGAGATCGCCGAGATGGGCGAGTGGTACTACGCGGAGCCCTATCACCAGCAGTACCTGGCGAAGAATCCGAACGGCTATTGCGGTATCGGCGGCACCGGCGTGACCTGCCCCATCGGTACCGGCGCCTGAGCGCCGTTCTCGTCAGCGTCCGGCCATCCAACTCTTGAGCGCCGCATCCAGTTCGTCGAGCGACCGCACCAGCACGTTCATCGAACACTGCATCATCAGATTCACGACCTCGTCGGGCGCGGGAAAGCGCGCGCGCCAGTCGGTGAACAAGCCGATGGTGTGTTTGCCCTTGGCGTAGGCGTACCCCATCTCCCATGCCGTGCCGTCGTCGGTCATGATTCCGTTGAGGTTCGCCACCACCACGTCACAGCGATCGATGCCGCCTTTGTCGTTGAGGAAGATCTCGCGCACGTTCTCGTGGGTCTTGGGCGGATTGTCGCGGTGCGGAAGGAACGTCTCGAATCCGTTCTCGGCCACGAGGCGATCGACCTTCTCGATGAACCAGCGTTCTCCCTCGTCGAACAGCGGACCGGCGATGTAGGCGTACGGCTTGGTGCTCACTGGAGAGTCTCCCATCCCTTGGTGCGAATCGATTCCCCGTCGGCGTCGAGAGCTCGACCCTCGTGTCGTAGTTCGCCCGGCGTGGCCGACAAGCGGGCGATGAGGTTCTGCATCGGAGTGTCGCCGACGGTCGTGATGGCCTCACGGGCCAGGAAATGCGGGTCGCGGGCGATGTCGGCCATGTCGAGCACGGGACCGATGGCGGCCTCGGCTCGTTCGAACTCGGCGATCACCTCGGCTCGAGGACGTCGCGCGCAGTACTCGCGCATGCGGGCTTCGATCTCGTCGCGATGCGCCGTGCGACCATCGAAGGATCCGAAGCGCGGATCGTGGGCCACCCCGAGGATTCCCATCACCCGCATGGCGACCGAATCCGACGACGCCGAGATGCCCACCCACGAACCGTCGGAGCAGCGGTACGTCCCGCGAGGCACCGTGTACGGGAGTCCCGAACCGAGTCGGGGCTGCAATTCGCCGGTGAGCGCGTACAGCGATGCCACCGGCCCCATCACGTGGAAGACGCTCTCCAACAAACTGGTGTCGACGACCTGGCCCACCCCGGAGTGCAACGCCACCATGGTGGCGAAGGCTCCGACGAGCCCCGTGAGTTCGTCGGTGAGGGCGATGGCCGGCAGCATCGGTTGTCCGTCGGCTTCACCGTTGACCGCGGCAAAACCCGACATTGATTCGGCGATGGATGCGAATCCGGGTCGTTGCGCGTACGGACCGGTTTGACCGAATCCACTCACCCGCGTGATGACGAGCGACGGATTGAGTTGGAGCAAACGATCGGGCCCGAGCCCCAGTCGTTCGAGTGCACCGGGCCGGAAGTTCTCCACCACCACGTGGGCGTCCTTCACCAGATTCAGGAATACTTCCTTGTCCGCTTCGGACTTCAGGTCGAGGGCGATGGTGCGCTTGTTTCGGTTGGCCAGTTTCCACCACAGCCCGACGCCGTCGCGGGGATCCCTCCACGCCATGTTGCGCAGGCTGTCACCGGTGACGGGTCGTTCGACCTTGATGACCTCGGCGCCGAAATCGGCGAGATACCGCGCGCAGTTCGGACCGGCGATGACCGTCGAGATGTCGAGCACCCGGAGACCCTGAAGGGGAGTGGTCATCTCGATCGATCCGGGAAGACGAAACAACGGTCGGAAAGCGAACCGAGGGCGTAGGTCTCGTAGTCGATTCCGAAGTCCTCGTAGAGGTGTCGACAACGTTCGCTCCAGTCGAGAGCCGACGGATCCGAGATGCGGTGGACCACCTGCATCACCCCGCCTTCGAACACGCGGTACTCGGCCCAGGTGCCCGGGAAGTCCTTCACGCAACCGATCTCGACGGTGGGCACGCCGCAGGCCATCGACCGAACGCGATGGCGGTGCGTGTGACCCGCCGTGTACCCGATGATGTTGCGATGTCGGGCCACCACGTCGTTCAGTGCGTCACTCGCGTCGGGATTGATACCGAAGTAGCCCTCGCTGCGATGGCCGTCGCCGGAGGTGTCCGGTGTCCACTGTTGGTGGTGACCCATCACCAACACGGGCGAGTCCGTGGAGTCCGCCATTTCGTCGAGCCATTTCAATTGGAACTCGCCGAGATCCCCCGTGGTTTCGGTGGGGATCGCGGTGTCCATCAGCGCGATCGCGATGCCGGGCAGTTCGATCCACAGGTCACGGTCGTACAAATGTTGACCCAAGTAGGAGTCGTGATTGCCACGAACGACGTGCAGTCGCGATCCGAAGGCGGTTCGGTAGCAGTTCTCGAAGGCGGCGAACTCGGGATCGGTGCCCGTGCACGTGAGGTCACCCTTCACCAACACCGCCTCGGGAGCGATGGCCGCGATCTCGCGCACGGCCGCCCGGTTCATGGTCTCGGGATACGGGGCCTCGCCGGGGGCCGAGCGTCGAATCGGTCCGCGAGGATCGTCGTCGATGCGTCCGCATTCGAGTTCACCGAAATGAACGTCGTTCACCGTGGCGAATCGACACAACAACTCGCCGGCGGGACGATCGAGGGTTCTCACCGCGAGACCGAAGAACTCGAGGTCGACTCCGGCGTCGAGGCCGTCGAAACGATGCACCGTCGTGCCGTCGTGCAGGACGACCAGATCGTCGGCCACGGTGGTGATGTCCATCGGCACGAAACTATCGCTTCCCGATTGGCACCTTGATTCGGTGGGTGATCGCGCGGAAAAGGTCCTGACGTGGGTGGTCTTGTGGGCGGCCCTCGCGTCGGTTCCCGCCACCTACTGGCATTCGTCCAAGGGCACGATGCACGACGTTGGCCTTGTCATCGGCTGGTTCATCTGGTTGGTGTTCGCCACCGAGGTCGTGGTGATGCTGAACGTCAGTGACGATCCACGGGAATGGATGCGTGGGCATCAGTTCGAGTTGTTCGTCACCATCACGTCGTTCCCGATCCTGCTGGATTTGCCCGGTATGCGCGAACTCCTCGGCGTCTTCCCGCTGCTGGGTTCGGTGAAGTTGTTGAAGGCTCTCAAGATCCTGAAACTGGCCAAGGTCTTCAAGTTGCTCCACGCGTCGTCGCTGGCGGGTTGGGTCGTTCGGATCGCGAGTGTGGCCGCGGGACTGGTGGTTCTCGGTCTGGTGGGCTCGATGATCTCGAGCAAGAAGATCAAGTCGCCGGGTGACGGTGTCAGCTACGTCGCCGATGAAGTGTCCGACGTCGTGGGCGCGGGTTCGACCGTCGTCGTGCTGGCGATCGTCGCGTTGCTGTTCGGTTTGGTGGAGTGGTGGGCGTGGCGTCAGCGAACGCGCACCATCACCACGGACGCGAGCGCCGGGCGATCTGCGGGCGGGCCCACCAACGACCGCTGAAGCGCCACGCGTTCTCGCGCGCCGACACCGGATCGGCACCGATGACGGGACGGGGCCACAGGGCCTCCATGGCCGCGGCGATGGCCGCGGCCTCCTCGTCGTTCGGGGTGGGGGAGATGCGCGTGCTCATAGCGGCATGTTGCCGTGCTTGCGACGGGGCAGTTCCTCACGCTTGGTGCGCAACATACGGAACCCGTCGACCACCTTCTTGCGGGTCTCGGCGGGGTCGATGACGTCGTCGATGTATCCGCGCTCGGCCGCGGCGTACGGGTTCGCGTACTTCTCGGTGTACTCGGCGATCAACTCCGCACGACGCACCACGGGATCGGCGGCTTGCTGCAGTTCGCGGCGGTACACGATCTCCACGGCTCCGTTCGGCCCCATCACCGCGAGTTCGGCGGTGGGCCACGCGTAGGCGAGGTCCGAACCGATGGACTTGGAGTCCATCACCACGTACGCACCGCCGTAGGCCTTGCGGGTGATGATCTGGATGCGCGGGACCGTCGCCTCGCAGTACGCGTAGAGCAGTTTTGCGCCGTGACGGATGATGCCGCCGTATTCCTGGTCGACGCCAGGAAGGAAGCCGGGAACGTCGACGAAGGTGAGCAACGGAATGTTGAACGCGTCGCAGGTGCGCACGAAGCGCGCGGCCTTCTCGGCGCTCTCGATGTCGAGCACGCCGGCCAGGATCATGGGCTGGTTGCCCACCACACCGACGGCGTGACCGTCGACGCGGGCGAAACCACAGGTGATGCTCTTGGCCCAGTGCGGGAAGTATTCGAAGTACTCGCCATCGTCGACCACCGAGGCGATGACCTTCTTCATGTCGTAGGGCTGATTGGGCGAGGGAGGCAGGATGTCGCGGAGTTCGGGACACTCGCGCTCGGGATCGTCGCCACCGTCGAGAACCGGCGCTTCCTCCATGTTGTTCTGCGGCATGAACGACAACAGGAAACGAACGTCGTCGAGGCAGGACTTCTCGTCGGCCGAAACGAACGTGGCCACACCGCTCTTGCTGGCGTGGCTCATGGCGCCACCCAGTTCCTCGAGGGTGACCTCTTCACCGGTGACGGTCTTGACCACGTCGGGTCCGGTGATGAACATGTGGCTGCTCTCGCGAACCATGAAGATGAAGTCGGTCATGGCCGGCGAGTACACGGCGCCACCGGCGCATGGTCCGAGGATGACCGAGATCTGTGGAATGACGCCGCTGGATTGAACGTTGCGATAGAAGATGCCGCCGTAGCTGGCCAGCGACACGACGCCTTCCTGGATGCGCGCGCCGGCGCCGTCGTTCAGACCGATGACTGGTGCGCCCACCTTCAGGGCCAGATCCATCAACTTGTGGATCTTCTCGGCGAACACCTCGCCGAGGGCGCCACCGAACACCGTGAAGTCCTGCGAGAACACGAACACCTTGCGACCGTCGACGGTTCCCCAACCGGTGATGACACCGTCGGTGTAGGGGTGTTCCTCGAGGCCGGCCGCATGGGCGCGGTGTCGGGCGAGCATGTCGAGTTCTTGGAACGAGCCCGGATCGAGCAGATACTCCAGACGTTCGCGGGCGAGCATCTTTCCCTTTTCGTGCTGACGTTCGATGGCTCGGGGCGATCCGGCCAGGAGCGCCTGGTCCTTACGAATTCGGAGATCGTCGAGTTTGTCCTGCATGGGGTTGCTGCTGGTCACGGGGGAAACGCTACTCGCCGCGTGCCGAGGGGGACTCAGTTGGCAGGGAGGAAAGGCCTCATTGGCCGTGCTTACGGGGCCACGCTGGCGGTGACCGGCTGAATGCCCGCCGGCACGGTGGTGGCGCCCAGCGGCACGACCACCGTTCCGCCCGTTTGAGCCGGCAGCGTCGTTCTTCCCAGCGCGACGGTGGTGTCGACGGCCTCCCCCGATCCGCTCATCACCGAGACCGTGTAGGTGACCGAGGGCAACGGGCCCTCGGGGCCGTTGGCGGTGACGATCACCGTCCACAGACCGGGGGCGCCGAAGGGAACGCCTTCCTTCATCGGCAACCGGGCGGCACCGACGCCATCCAGTGGCACGTTCAACGTGACGCTGGCGGTGGTGTTGGTGGGTGGGTTGAACTGCACCGTCAGATCGGTGAGACCCTCCTCGGGAGAGAAGACGTCGATACGCACCGCGTTGGCACCCACCACGGCAGGCGTGACCTTGACCTGCACGTCGAACGCCCCACCGGAACGCTCACCGACGAAGGCGTAGTTGGTCCTGTCGGTTCCGGGCGGGTCGATGTTCGGTGGCAACGTGGCCACGGCACACGAGGTCACGACCAGTACGAAGACTCCGAAGCCGGCCTCGGCCAACACCGCGCGACGAAGTTTGCCGGCCGTGCGTCCGTTGATGTCGCGTCGCTTGGCGACGTTGCGCGCGATGTATTGGCGCAGCGCCACACCGAGGTAGACCATGGCGGCCACACCGACGGCCTTGAACACGATCAGGCGGCCGTGACGGCTGGTGAGCACCGATCCGCCGTCGAGGCTGTAGAGCGAGATCAATCCCGAGATCACCGCGACCATCACGAACACACGGATCCAACGGGCGTACCCGCGCACGGCCTGGGCCACGTCCTCGTCGCCCGGTCCGACCAGAACCGTCTGGCCCAACACCAGCAAACCACCGAACCACAGGCCGATCGACAGCGTGTGCACGATTCCCGACACCACTCCGAGCAGCGAGAACTCGTCGATGGTGCGGGTGAAGGCGAAGGTGGCCATGGCGACGGCCGGCAGACCGACCGCCAGGGGCTGCGACTGCGGATCGAGCAGGCGATCGGGGCGGGCCACGATGATGAACGCACCGGCGACGAACACCACGCGCGCGAACGCCGAGATGCCGCTGGCGTTGTCGAACAGATCACCCCATCCGAACGGACTGATGGCCGCCGTGACGCTCTTGCCACTCATCAGCGACGTGCGCAACACCGCCACGAAGTAGTTGCTGACGAAGGCGACGACCCACACCGTGCGCAGGTAGCGGCGCACGTTGATGTAGTCGACTCCCTCGGGCCAAGCCATCACCATAAAGGCGGCCGCACCGAACAACGCGGCCAACGAGGCGTAGGCCACCACCCGGGCCAGACCGAGCGGTCCGCTGACGGGCGGAGGGTCGACGGCCAACATGCCGCCGTCGGTGTCGTCCCCGCCGACGTCGCCGGGATCGGCGGTGTCGGGGTTCAGGATCTCGAACGAGAACCCTCCGGTGGCGACCTTTCCGTCGGCTTGGGGCACGGAGTAGGTGACGTTGCAGACACCCACCGGCAGTGCGGCGGTGAGGGGAGCGATGAGGGAGATGCCGTCGGCTCCGACCGAGACCGTGCCCAAGGGCGCCGGGCTACCTTCGCAGACCGCCGTGAGCACCGCGTTGTTGGGCACGGCGGCGCTGAACGTGGCGGTGATCTGGGTGGGCGAGGTGATGAGTTTCTCGCCGTCGGCCGGACTGGAGGTGACGAGCGTGGTCTCGGCGGCGGCCGGGGCCGCCGACATCAACAGAACCGAGCCGAGACCCAGCGCGACGGCGGCCAAGCGACGCCACACCCGACGACGGGACGGCGCGTGGGTGCCTGTGGTTCGACGGTCGATGGCGTTCGGCATGATCGTGCTCCACGGTAGTTTCCCGACCCGCCGGAACGGGGGCAAGCAGGGCTCGCACCCCACCACTACAGTCGGAGCCGATGGCCGCCCAATCCCTCTACCGCCGGTATCGGCCGCAGCGCTTCAGCGAATTGAAGGGCCAGGAGCACATCGTTCGGGCGCTCAAGAACTCCATCATCAATTCCCGCGAGGGACACGCTTACCTGTTCTCCGGCCCTCGTGGCACGGGCAAGACCACCACGGCGCGGATCCTGGCCAAGGTGCTGAACTGCGACAGCCCGGTCGACGGCGAGCCGTGCTGTGTCTGCGCGTCGTGCGTGGCGGTGCAGCAGGGCAACAGTTTCGACGTCATCGAGCTCGACGCCGCCACCAACCGCGGTATCGACAGGATCAAGGACGTCATCGAGAGCACCCTCGTCGGCTCGCCCGGACGCCACAAGGTCTTCATCCTCGACGAGGTGCACCAACTCACCGATCCCGCGTCGGTGGCCCTGCTCAAGACGCTCGAGGAACCACCGGTCGGCGTGGTCTTCGTGCTGGCCACCACCGACCCGCAGAAGGTCAAGGAGACCATTCGCAGCCGCACCCAGCACCTGCAGTTCCATTTGCTGCAGGAATCCGAACTGGAAGAGCACGTGCGCTGGGTGGTGGCCGATGCCGGTCTCGACGTGTCACCCGAGACCATCGAAGCGGTGGTGCGACAGGGTGCGGGGTCGGTGCGCGACACGTTGTCGGCGCTCGAGTTGGCCGTGGCCATCGGTGGCATCGCCGAGGAAGCCACGCCGGTCGACGAGTTCGTCGAGGCCCTGGTGGCCTTCGACGCCGGTCGCTTGCTCGCGGCGGTCGCGCAGTCGGTGGCCATGGGCCGCGAGCCCCGTTCGATCGTCGACGATCTGGTGGCGCATCTGCGGGATTGTTTCCTGTCGCAGATGGCCCCCGAGTTGGTGCAGTTGTCCGAACGTCGTTCCGCCGAGGTGAGCGATCAGGCCCAACGTCTGGGCACGCCCCGGGTGGTGAAGATCATCGAGACCTTGGGTCAGACCATCAACGACATGAAGGGTGCCCCCGACCCCCGAGTGGTGCTCGAGGTGTCGTTGGTGAAACTGGTGCATCGCGAGTTGCAGATGGGTGTCGAAGCCTTGATGGCGCGCATCGAACGACTCGAACGAGAAATCGAGAATCGTCCCGTCATCGCGCCCGCCCCCGTGAATCCGTCGACCGGACGCGCGGTTCTGGGTGGACGGGTGAAAGACCCCAGCACACCCACACCCCGATCAGAAACTCCCGCGCCGGTGCCGGAACCGACGCCGTCCGCTGCGCCGCCTCCCGCGGTTCCGACCGATGCGCCGGTGACGGCGACCACGATGAGTGCGGCCGACGTGGTGACCAACTGGTCGACCGCGGTCATCAACGAGATGAAGGGAATGCGTCGGGCGGTTGCTCAAATGGCCAAGCCCGCGCACCGCGACGGCACCATCGTGTTGGTGGTCGACAACGAACACGCGGCCAAGCGGGTGAAGGAGTACCTCGCCGACATCACCGCGGTCATTCATCGTGCCGGGGCCGGCGCCTGCCCGGTAGTCATCGAGACCCGTCCCGATGACTCGAAGCCCATGGCGAAGAAGCGGGTCGTCGAAGAAGAGACCATCGATATCGACGAGATCAAGAATCTGCCGACGGTGTCCGAAAAGGACGTCACGGATTCGCTCGCCGACATGTTCCCGGGTTCGGTCATCGAGACCGTCGAGGAATAGCCCGAGGGCGAACGAACCGTGGCCGGCACCTACACGCTTCCCGTTCAGACGTTGATCGACCAACTCGGTCGGTTACCGGGCGTGGGTCCGAAGTCGGCTCAGCGCATCGCGTTCCATCTGCTGAAGTTGCCGGCCGAGGACGTGCGTCGTCTGGCCGACGCCATCAGCGACGCCAAGGCGCGCGTTCAGTTCTGCTCGCGGTGCTTCAACTTCGCCGAGGGCGAACTGTGTCCCATCTGTGCCGACCCGAAGCGCGACGGCACGCAGATCTGTGTCGTGGAAGAAAGCCGCGACATCATCGCCCTCGAGCGCACCGGCGAGTTCCGCGGTCGGTACCACGTGTTGCTCGGGGTGATGAACCCCATCGAGGGTGTGGGACCCGATCAACTGAAGATGCGCGAGTTGGTGATGCGAATCGGCAAAGAGGAGATCTCCGAGGTGATCGTGTGCACCAACCCCAACACCGAGGGCGAGGTGACCGCGCAGTACCTGGCGCGATTGTTGGAGCCGTTCGGTATCCGCGTGACGCGACCGGCCTCTGGGCTACCGGTGGGCGGCGATCTGGAATACGCCGACGAGTTGACCCTCGGACGGGCTCTCAACGGCCGGCGCGCCATGAACGAATGACGGATACCGCGCTCGGCTGGTGACGTCGGGGAACGACCGAGGCACCAGCTCTGCGTCAGGTGCGGGCGGAAAAGACCTGCTGCAGTACCGGTGCCTCGATGTGACGGTTATGTTACGAAATCCCGCTGGCCCGATCAAGTTTTAGCCCGTATGCAGGTGAAACGTGGGTGGGCGGGGTACGGTGACGCCATGACCAAGGTGACGATCTACCACAACCCGCATTGAAACAGCAGCAGCAATGCCGTGAGCATTGCCCAGGAACTCGGCGTGGACGCTGAGGTGGTGTTGTACATCAAGACCCCGCCTGACGCCGCCACATTGCGGTCGATCATCGCCAAGCTCGAGGACCCCGTGACCGACCTGGTTCGCCGGGACAGCCTGTGGAAGAAGTTGGGTCTCACCGACGACGACGTACGCACCGCCGATCAGGTGGTGGCGGTGCTGGTGAAGCACAAGCAGTTGCTGCAACGACCGTTGGTCGTCACGGCCAAGCGGGCCATCATCGGTCGGCCCAAGGAGCGCGTGCGCGAGTTGTTGTCGTGAGCG
>Ga0169931_10001411_pt1 | contig 39633 bp, 35 predicted proteins | sample Kivu_15m_20L_FD_129675 | JGI IMG/M metagenome (GOLD analysis project Ga0169931, IMG submission 129675) | Freshwater microbial communities from Lake Kivu, Western Province, Rwanda to study Microbial Dark Matter (Phase II) - Kivu_15m_20L... | ecosystem: Environmental > Aquatic > Freshwater > Lake... | reverse complement strand
TTCGACGAGCCGATCACTTCGAGCACGAGGCGCGGCTCGCTCACGGCTTCACTCCTCCGCCGTGCAATCCCTCGAACAGGGCCGTGCCCACGCGCACGCAGGTCGAGCCCTCGGCGATCGCGGCTTCGAGGTCGGCGCTCATTCCGGTCGAGTACTCGACGCGACCGCTCGCAAAGCACTGCGCCGGAAGCGCTTCGCCGAGGCGCCGCACCTCGGCGAACGTGCGCCGCGCCTGCGACTGCGAGCCGAGATCGAACGCGCGCGCCGTCTCGCTCGGAGCGGCCATCGCCATCAGCCCGCGCAGGCGCAGGTGGGGGAGCGCCGCGGCGCGCTCGACGGCAGCGGGGAGCTCGCTCGGCTCAAAGCCGCTGCGCTCGCCCTGATCGACGGCGCGGACCTCGAGGTAGACATCGAGCTCGCGCCGCAGCTCGCCGGCGAGGCGCGAGAGCGCTTCGAGCAAGCGCAGCGTGTCGACCGAATGCACCACGCTGGCGCTCTCGACGGCGCGGCGGGCCTTGTTGCGCTGCAGGTGACCGATCATGTGCCAGCGCGGCGCGAGCCCGAGCTCGGCGAGCGCGGCCACCTTGGGCCCGAGGACGTCGACGCGGTTCTCGCCGAGGTCGAGCTGTCCGAGCCGCACGAGCTCGGCCACGGTGCTCGCCGGCTCGGTCTTCGTCACCGCCAGCAGCGTGACCTCGGTCGGCGCACGGCCCGCGGCGAGGGCCGCACGGGCGATGCGCTCGCGCACGCGCTCGAGATTGGCTCGCAGCAGGGTCGACACGGCTCGGGACGGCTCGCAGAGAACGGTTTCGGCCACGGGGCGAAGCAGGTTACCCCGTGGGGCGGGCCGAGTCACGGCGCGGCGGAGTCGAAGGGCAGTTCCGCTTGGGTGAGCCGTCCGAGGCTGGCGGCCCCGGGGCGGGAGCGGGCGTCGGAAGGGCGCGAACCGGCGGCGTGGAGCTCGAGCCGCAGGCGGCGCGGCGCGGAGTGCTGCACGCGGTAGGGGTGCGCCGGGCGCAGGCCCGCGACCCACACAAGCTCGTTTCCGTGCAGCACCAGCGGAACGAGGCGCCGCTCGCCCCGCGGCACGCCCGCGTCGGAGAGAAAGCGGCGCAGCTCGCGCGTGCCCGGCGCGCCGAGCGGATGAAAACGATCCCGGGGCCGCGGCCAGCGCACGGAGAGCGCATCGATCGGTCCCGGCAGCTCAAGCTCGACGGTGCGGGCATCGCGCGGGATGGGGCGCTCCGGCCCGGCCTCGACCCAGCTCGCGGAGACGCGGCGCCCGTCGGGGAGCGTCACGCTGCCGGGCACGGGCAGCCGGAAGCCCTGCTCGGGAGCGGCGAGGCGCTCGACCCAACTCGGAGTCCGCCGGGGCGCGCGCGGTGAGCGCGACGCGAACTCGGCGAAGGGCAGCCACGGCGCCTGCACGGGGGCGTGCAGCAGCGGGCCGAGGGCCTCGAGCGGCGGATGGAGCTCGAGCGAGCGCGCGCGCAGGCACAGCGTCCAGCCGCCAGAGAGTGCGTGGCGCGCGCAGCGCCCCTGACCGAGGTCCTCGAGCACCATGCCGAGCAGACGTCGACTCGGGGCGCGCGCCGTGCCCTCGACGAGCAGGCGCCAGAGCGCGCGGCGCTGCAGCGCAGACGGAAGGCGCGCGAGCGGGGCGCGACGGAGGGTGCCGCCGAGGTTGCTGGTCGCGGCGCGGCGCGTGGCGCGCGTCGCCGACATGGGGCGCCACGACAGGTCGGCCGTGCGCGCGGAGAGATCGTGCTCGAGATGCTCGACCGCGCCGGCGAACTCGCGCAGGCTCGCGAGCGCCGCGGGGCCGCCGAGCTCTTCGAGCGACGGCAGGAACTCGGCGCGCACGCGGTTGCGAGTGTGGCGCAGGTCGTCGTTGGAGCTGTCTTCGCGCCACGTGAGCCCGGCCTCGCGCAGCAGGGTGCGAATCTCGGCCCGTCGCATGCCGATCAATGGGCGCACGAGGATCAGGGGACCGAGGCGGCTCGTCTCGGCGGGACCGTGCAGGCCCGCGAGAGTCGAGCCGCGGATCCAGCGCAGGAGCAGCGTCTCGAGGCCGTCGTCGGCGTGGTGCCCCGTGAGCAGCACGCGCACGCGCGCCCGGGCAGCCTCCTCCGCGAGGATCGCGTAGCGCGCCTCGCGGGCGCGCTCTTCGAGGTTCGAGCCGGGCGCGAGCTGGACGCTGCGGGCTTGGAAGCGCACCCCGATGTCGCGGCACAATTGCGCGCAAAACTCGCGGTCGGCGTCCGACTCCGCCCCGCGCAGGCCGTGGTCCACGTGGATCGCGAGCACCGGCGGCCGCGGCTCGCTGGCGCACAGCCAGTGCAGCAAGAGCACGCTGTCGGCCCCTCCGGAGAGCCCGAGCGCGACCGGCTCGGACGGCTCGAGCCCGACCGCGAGGGCCAGCCGCGGCCAGCGCTCGTTCCAGTCGGTGGGCAGGGTGCGGGGGAGGGGGGACATGGGCCTTCGTGCTGCGTTGATCGAATCGGCGCGGAGGGCTAGTCTCGCGCCCCGATTTCCCCGGAAATTCTGCCACCCGTGCGGAAGGTTGCGCCGGGGCCACGACTTACGCGTGGCCGAGGCGCGCCGGAGCCGGCCGGCAGGGCCCGCGGGAGCCCCACCTTCGCCCCTCGTCCCCGACATCTTTGGACACCCGCCCCATGGGCATGCGCATCTCGATCAATGGCTTCGGTCGCATCGGCCGCAACGTCTTCCGCGTCATCACGTCGCGCTACCCCGACATCGAGGTCGTGCACATCAACGACCTGACCGATCCGGCGACGCTCGCGCACCTCTTGAAGTACGACTCGGTCCACGGGCCGTTCGCGGGCAAGGTCGAGGCCGGGAAGGACTTCATCAAGGTCGACGGCAAGAAGATCGCGATCACGGCGATCAAGGATCCGGCCCAGCTGCCGCACGCCGCCAACGACGTCGATTTCGTGGTCGAGTCGACCGGCATCTTCACGTCGCGCGAGGCGTGCCAGAAGCACATCGATGCCGGCGCGAAGCGCGTGCTGCTCACCGTGCCGCCCAAGGACGAAGTCGACGCGATGATTGTGCTCGGCGTCAACCACGACCAGCTCAAGCCCGAGCATCGCATCATCTCGAACGCCTCGTGCACGACGAACTGCCTCGCGCCGCTCGCGAAGGTGCTCGACGCGCGCTTCGGCATCGTGCGCGGCATGATGACGACCGTCCACGCCTACACGAACGACCAGCAGGTGCTCGACCTGCCGCACAAGGACCTGCGTCGCGCGCGCGCGGCGGCCTGCAACATCATCCCGACGACGACGGGCGCGGCCCGCGCGGTCGGCAAGGTGCTCCCGGGACTCAAGGGCAAGCTCGACGGCGTCGCACTGCGCGTGCCCGTGCCGGACGGCTCGGTGGTCGACCTCGTGGCCGAGCTCAAGACCGACGCCACGATCGAGGACATCAACCGGGTTTATGCGGAAGCAGCGAAGTCGAAGGAGCTGAAGGGCATCCTCGAGTTCTCGAACGATCCGCTCGTCTCGAGCGACATCGTGCGCAACCCGCACAGCACGATCTTCGACGCGCAGTCGACGATGGTGATGGACAAGCGCATGGTCAAGCTCGTCGCGTGGTACGACAACGAGTGGGGCTACTCGAACCGCGTGGTCGAGCTGATGAAGCTCGCCAACAAGATGAGGCTCCCCAAGGCTCCGAAGGCCGCGGCCAAGCCCGCTGCCGCGGAGGCTGCCCCCGCGGGAAAATGACCAGCGCGTCGGGCACCGGCGCTGCTGGGCTCGACGCGCTCGAGGTCAAGGGGAAGCGCGTGCTGATGCGCGTGGACTTCAACGTGCCTCAGGACGCGAACGGTGCGATCACCGACGACACGCGCATTCGCGCGGCGTTGCCGACGATTCGTGAGGTCCTCGCGAAGGGCGCCCGCGTCGTGGTGTTGATGAGCCATCTCGGTCGCCCCAAGGGTGTCGACGAGAAGCTGCGCCTCGCGCCGGTGGCGGAGCGGCTCTCGAAGCACCTGAAGCTGCCGGTGATTGCACTCAAGGAGAGCACGGGTGCTGCGGTCGAGGCGGCCGTGGCGCAGGCGGCGCCGGGCAGCGTCGTGCTGCTCGAGAACGTGCGCTTCAATGCAGGCGAGCAGAAGGCGGATCCTGCGCTGAGCGCGGCCTACGCGCGCCTCGGCGACGTGTTCGTCAACGACGCGTTCGGGACTTCGCACCGCGCCGAGTGCTCGGTGAGCGAGGTCGCGAAGCTCCTGCCGAGCGTCGCTGGTCGCCTGCTGCAGGCGGAAATCGAGGCCTTTGCGCGCGTGCTGACGCAGCCGAAGCGACCGCTGGTCGCGATCCTCGGCGGCGCCAAGGTGAGCGACAAGCTGCTCGTGATCGACACGCTGCTCGAGCGCTGCGACACGCTGCTCGTCGGCGGCGGCATGGCGTACACGTTCCTCAAGGCCATGGGGCAGGGGATCGGCAAGTCGCTGTGCGAGGACGAGCGCATGGAGGTCGTGAAGGCCGCGCTCGCCAAGGCCAAGGCGCGCAAGGTCGAGCTGCTCCTGCCGGTCGACCACGTGATCGCCGATCGCTTCGCCGCGGATGCCGCTTCGAAGACGGTCGAGGCCATCCCGGACGGCTGGATGGCGCTCGATATCGGCCCCAAGACGCGCAAGCTGTTCGCCGAGCGCATCGCGGGTGCCGCGACGATCGTCTGGAATGGCCCGATGGGCGTGTTCGAGATGCCGGCCTTCTGCGAGGGCACCAAGGCGGTCGGCAAGGCCGTCGCGGCGGCCAAGGGCTACACGGTCGTCGGCGGCGGGGACTCCGTCGCGGCGCTCGAGCAGCTCAAGCTCTCCGCCAAGGTGAAGCACGTGTCCACGGGTGGCGGCGCTTCGCTCGAATTGCTCGAAGGCAAGGCCCTGCCGGGCATCACGTCGCTCTCGGTCCGGCGCTGAGTTGTCCGCTCTGTTTCCACGCGCACCCGCGCCGGCCTCGCGCCGACGCGGGTGCGCTCGTGTTGGCGTGGGGCTAGCATCCGGCCATGGTCGCGCTCGGAACGCCGCGCTTTCGCATCGCCCTCGCGCTCGGGCTCTTGTGCGTGTTCGCGCTGGCGCTCGGCCGCAAAGTGTGGCTCGCTCCGCGCACGCCATGGCTGAGCGAGCGAGCGGGGTCCGCGTGGATCACGTTTCCGTCGGCGCCGACCGCTGCGCTGCGGCGTGTGGCGCCGGTCACGACGCGCTTCCGCCGCGAGTTCGAGCTTGCGAGCGCGCCGCGGAGCGCGCTGCTCGAACTGCGTGCGCGAGAGAGCGCGAGTGTGCGGATCAATGGCGTCGAAGTCGCGCTCGAAGGCCAGGGCACGTGGAAGGACTCGCGTCGGGCGGGTGTGGGTGCACACCTGCGCGTTGGACGCAACGAGCTCGAGATCGACGTCCTCTGCGAGCGGGGCAGCCCAAGCCTGTGGGCGCGCTTCGAGTGCGGCGACGCCAGCTTCGGTTGCGACGAGAGTTGGAGCGCGAGCTGCGCCGGTTCGAGCGAACGCGCGGCGCGCATCGCTACGACGCCGATGAGCGCATGGAGTGCCGGCGGCCCCAGCGCGGCCAGCGCGCTCGGCGAGCTGCGCTCCGACGAGCTCAATCCGCGGCCGTGGAATGCGCTGAGCGAGCGCTGGACCCGCATCGTCGCTTGCATCGCCGTCGCGCTGCTCGTCACGTTCGCGCTGCGCCAGCGCCTCGCGGCATGGAGCGCGCGCTCGTTCGCGCTGGCCGTGACGCTCGTGTCCCTCGCGCTCGGCGCGCTCTTCTGGAACAACCGCGAGCTCGGCGCGGAGCAAGGCTTCGATGCGCTCGCGCACATGGAGTACGTCGAGCACGTGCATCGCACGTGGAGCGTTCCGTACGCCGATCAAGGCTGGGAGATGTACCAGCCGCCGCTCTACTATTTCGCGGGCGCGGGGCTGTGGAAGCTCTTTGGTGTCGAGCCCGGAAGTGCCGCGGCCCTCGCGGCGCTGCGCATGTTTGGCTGGCTGGCGCTGTGTGTGCAGCTCGCGGCGCTCGCGGGCACTCTGTGGGAGTTGTTTCGCGAGGAGCGCGAGAAGCTCGCGCCCGGATTGTTGCTCGCCGCTGCGCTGCCGATGCAGCTGTACTTGTTCCAGTACGTGACGAACGAGAGTCTCGCCGCAACGTGGATCTCGCTCGCGCTGTACTGCTCCGTGCGGAATCTGAAGCGCGGCGACGCTGGCATCGCTTCGCACGCGACCTTGGGCGCGCTGCTCGGGTGCGCGCTATTGACGAAGTTCTCCGCGCTGCTCGCGTTGTGCGGAGTCGTGACTCTGCTCGCCGTCGGGGTGGCGCTCCGCGAGGGGCCGAAGCTGCGCGCGTTTGCGCGCGGCCCCTTCGTGGTGGCCCTCGTCGCGCTCGCGCTGTGCGCGCCCTACTACGCCAGCGTGCACGCGCGCTTCGGATCGGTGCTCGTGTGGAACCTCGATGCGTCGACCGGCTTCGCGTGGTGGCAGGATCCGGGACATCGCAGCGTTGCGGACTACACGAGCTTCGGGGAGAGCCTCTCGCGGCCGCTCTTGAGCGCGTTGCACTCGGTGCCGGACGCGCTGTTCTCCACGCTGTGGAACGACGGAATGCTCGGCGGGAGCGCGCGCCTCGACGTGCGTCCGCCGTGGGACTACGCAGGGCTCGCCGCGCTCACCGTGCTGGCCGTGCCGTTCTCGCTGGTGCTGCTTCTCGGATTCGCGCTCGCGCTACGGCGCTGGATCCGTTCCGGCGAGCTCGGCTGGAGCCTGCTCTTCGGCCTCGCCTGCGTCACGTTCGCCGCACTCCTCTCGCTCACGATCGACCTGCCCACCTTCGCGCAGGCGAAGAGTGTGTACGCGAGCTCCGTCATCGCCGCACTCGCCGTGTGCGCGGGTCTCGGCTTCGGCGCGCTGGCTACTCGCGGGCCGAACGCTGCATGGCTCGTGAACGGGCTCGTGCTCGGCTGGGCCGGCGCGTCTTATGCGTGCTTTTGGTCGGACGGCTCGCCACGGGAGCGCGCGCCGAGCGCGGCGGTCGTGCCGGCGCGCGCGGACTTGCTCGCGGCTCGAGGCGGAGACGCCGACCGGGCGCTCGAGTTCGCGCGCGAGGAGTGGGAGCGTGCGCCGGATCAGGCATGGGCGGCGCGCAACCTGGCCTTCGTGCTCCTGAAGCGCGGCGAGCGGGAGGCGGCGCTGCGCATCGCTCGCGACGGCCTCGCCGTCGATCCTTGGAACGCGGACCTGCACCTCCTCGCAGCCGCGCTGCTCGAGCGCTCCGACCCGCCGGCGTTCCGCCAGCACACGGAGCTCGCCGGAGAGCTCGAGCCGGGGCACGTGCCCACGGCCCTGCGCCGGGCCGGCTGGCGGCAGGCCGAGCGGGACATCGCAGGGGCCATTGCGGTGCTCGAGCGCGCCCGCAATGCGCTCTCCGGGGCTCCGGAGGCCGATCGGGAGCGCGTCGAGGCGGCGCTGCGGGACCTTTCCGGGAGGTAGGGGCAGGGCGTAGCATCAGGCGCCCCGCGCGGGTCCGCCGATGCAGCCGTTCCTGATCTCGCCGTCGCTGCTCTCCTGCGACTTTGCACGGCTCGCGTCCGAGGTCGCCCGGGTCGAGGACGCCGGCGCCGACTGGCTCCACGTCGACGTCATGGACGGGCACTTCGTGCCCAACCTGACGATCGGGCCGCCGGTGGTGGAGGCGCTCTCCAAGGTCGCGCGCCGACCGCTCGACGTGCACCTGATGATCACGGATCCGCTGAAGTACGCGCCGCACTACGCCAAGGCGGGTGCGCACGTGCTGACCTTCCACGTCGAGGTCGCAGGGTCCGCGGCGGGCTGCCGCGAGGTGATTCGCGCCTTCCGCAGCGAGGGCGTGCCGCAGGTCGGCATCTCGCTCAATCCCGACACTCCGGTGGAGCGCGTGTTCGACGTCCTCGACGAGGTCGACCTCGTTCTCGTGATGAGCGTGTTTCCCGGCTTCGGCGGCCAGAAATTCCTCCCCGACGTGCTCGGGAAGGTGCGCGCGCTGCGCGAGCGCGGCTTCGAGCGCCACATCGAGATGGACGGCGGCCTCAACGCGGCCACTCTGCCCTTGTGTGCGGAAGCGGGCACCAACGTCTTCGTCGCGGGCTCGGCCATCTTCGGCGCCAGCGACATGCATGCGACCATCCAGGGCTTCCGTGCGAGCGCCGCGAGTGCGCGCCCCGCGGCCCGAGCCTGAACGAGACCCACCATGGCAGACACTCCCAAGAAGGACGACGCACGCATTCCGGACTCGAGCCTGAGCGAGACGCGCTTCTCGCGCCTGCGCAAGAAGAAGGACATGCCGGGCGGCCTGTGGCTCAAGTGCGAGAGCTGCGGGGCGATGCTGTACCGCAAGGAGCTCGAGGAAAAGGGACGCGTCTGCCCGACCTGCGAGTTCCACTTCACACTGCCCGGTCGCGAGCGCGTCGCGATGACGATCGACGAGGGCACGTGGCAAGAGCGCTTCTCGGAAGTGACCGCGCTCGATCGCCTCGGATTCAAGGATGGCTCCACCTACGCGGAGAAGGTCGAGAAGGCGCGCTCGCGCACGAAGCAGAACGAAGCGCTGATCTGCGGCACGGGCAAGATCGACGGTCGCGACGTGGTGCTCGCGGTGCTCGACTTCAGCTTCCTCGGCGGCTCGATGGGCGAGGTGGTCGGCGAGAAGATCGCGCTGGCCGCGGAGATCGCGATCGCCGAGTCGAAGCCGCTCATCATCTTCACCGGTTCGGGCGGCGCTCGCATGCACGAAGGCGTGCTGTCCTTGATGCAGATGGCGAAGACCTGCGCTGCGCTCGCGGAGCTCAACGACGCGGGAGGATTTTCGATCTGCGTGATGACGCATCCGACGACCGGAGGTGTGACCGCGTCGTTCGCTTCCGTGTGCGACATCACGCTGGCCGAGCCCGGCGCGCTGGTTGGCTTCGCCGGCCCGCGCGTGATCGCCACGACGCTCAAGCAGGAGTTGCCCGCGGGTTTCCAGCGCGCGGAGTTCCTGCTCGAGAAGGGCCAGATCGATCGCATCGTGAAGCGCGGCGAGATGAAGCAGGTGCTCGCGCGCTTGCTCGACTACACCAAGGCTTCGAAGGTCGCTCCGGCCAAGCAGGCCTGAGCCGCAAGCGGAGTTCCACACCATGTTGTTCGACAAGCTGGCACTGGCCCTGTGCGCATCGCTCGCGCTCGGGCTTTCGTTCGACGGCGCGGCCGACGTGGCGCGCATCCGCGAGGAGCTGCGCAAGAAGCAGCAGGATGCTGCGGCGCGCGCGGACGCGGCGCTCACCGGAGGCTGGCTCGACACGCTGTGGAAGGCGGCGGGCGAAGCGAAGGACGACGACGCGCGCTGCGCCGCGCTGCTGCTCGCGATGCAGGTCGCCGAGTTCGGCTCGACAGATGCGTGCAAGGAGTGGCGCGGCAAGGTGCGCGACGAGCTCCTCGCGCGCTACGCGGACGACGCGAAGCGCATGGGGGACCTGCTGCGCGTGTCGTTCACCCCGCAGACCCGCGAAGCCGTGCTCGCGCGCACGACGCTGAAGAGCGTGAAGGCGACGTGCCTGTGGGGAGAAGCCTCGGGGTACCTCGCGACGATGCGGCGCGAAAAGCTCGGCGCGGACGCGCAGAAGCGGCTCGACGAGCTGATGGCCCTGCTGCGCGGCGAGTACAAGGACGAGCTCGACAGCGAGGGGCGGCGCTTCGGCGACGTGGTCGAAGGCAAGCTGCGCCAAATGAACGACCTCGTGGTCGGCAAGCCCGCGCCGGAGATCGAGGGCAAGGACTTGGACGGCGCGCCGTTCAAGCTCTCCGACTACCGCGGCAAGATCGTGGTGCTCGACTTCTGGGGCAACTGGTGAGGCCCCTGCCGGGCCATGTACCCGCACGAGCGGTCGCTCGTGGCACGCCTCAAGGATGAGCCCTTCGCCCTGATCGGGATCAACTCGGACGAGGATCTCGAGAAGCTCAAGGGCACGCTGAAGGCAGAGAACATCAGCTGGCGCAGCTTCTGGAACGGTCCGAAGGGCACCTCCGGTCCGATCTCGACGAGCTGGGGCGTCAGCTCCTGGCCGACGATCTACGTCCTCGATGAGACGGGCACGATTCGCTTCATCAACGTGCGCGAGCAGAAGCTCGACGAGGCCGTCGACACGCTACTGGCGGAGCTCAAGGCGAAGCGCAGCGACGGAAAGTAGCCGCGCGCGGCTCACGGGGCGCGGAAGCGCATCACCCATGAGTCGAACGCGGCGAGGTCCTGCGTCGGGCCCGCGCGCAGGCGGTTCCACGCGAGCAGGAGCGGCGAGAGCGCGCCGCGCAGGCGCGTGTCGGACCAGTGCGCGAGCTGGGGCACGGGGCGCGTGAGTTGGTAGCCGGCGGTGGCCTCGTGGCGGAAGCCGCGGCGCTCGAGCTCGCTGCGCGCCTCGTCGGCACCGAGCGCGTTGAGCTCGCGCGCCGGCAACAGCGGGCGCGTGGCGCGCCGGTGCAGCATCCCGCGCGAGCGCGGGTTGAGGTCCCCGATCACGAGCGTGCCGCCGGGCTCGACGCAGCGCGCGAGGCCGTCGAACCAGCGCGGCTGGTCGGGCGAAAAGCTCACTACGCCTGAGGAGATCACGAGGCCGAAGCGATCCTCGAACGGCGGCTCCTCGCCGAAGCCGACGCGGCCGACGAAGCTCGATAGTCCCTGCGCGCGCGCGTTCGACTCGGCGTTGCGCACCATCTCCGGCGAGGGATCGAAGGCCGCGAGTGGGGCGCCGCCCGCTGCGAGGCTCGCCTCGATGCCGACCCAGCCCGCGCCGCATCCAAAGTCGAGGATGCGCACGCCGGGGCGCGGCGCGGCGAACAGGCCGACATAGCGGCGAATCCAGCGGAAGTGCGCATAGCCCGGTCGGCCCGGCTCGCCGTTCCAGCCGCCAGCGTTCTGATCGAACTTCGCGACCGTCGCGGTCGGGCTGAGCACGTCCTCGCGCCGGCGGGCGACGAGCACGCGACCGTGGAACGGCACGGCGTCCGAGATGCGCACCGAGCCCTGCAGCGTCTCGCGGGTCACACCGCCTTCGTCGCAGCGCAGGACCGCCACGACGTGCAGCGCGGGCCAGAGCTCGTTGCGCAGGCTGGCAAGTCTTGTCGAGGCCGCGGGCTCTTCCACGGGGCACAGGGCCCAGCCGTCGCGGCCAATCGCGCGCAGCAGCGGCAGATCGCTCGAGAGCGCGCTGTCGCCACCGACGCCGAAGCGCTCGGCGGGCACGCCGAGGTCCGCGAGGAGCGGCGCGAGCTGGTGCGCAGTCGGGAGCGACGCCATGGCGAGCCATGCTAGCGGTCGCGCGGGCTTCGTTCCCGTGCGTGCTCTGGTACTCTTGCGCCGCAGCGTCTTGAGCCAAGGAGGCTCCCCGCCATGTCGACACAGCAACCGACCGCCACGTGGCGGGTGATGCAGCTCGAGTTGGGCCTGAGCGAGAGCGAAGGGCGGATCAAGGATTTGGCCGCTGCGGAACTCGGGCTCGAACCGGGTGCGCTGCGCGGGCTGCGCGTGGCGCGCAAGGCGCTCGATGCGCGCGTGCGGCACGGCTCGCGCCGCATGCAGTGGATCTACCACGTCGATGTGGTGCTCGATGCCAAGCTTCGCAGCCGCCGCATGGAGCAGGCCCTGCGCAGCGGCCGGGTCCGCGAGGCGCCGCGCGATGGGGAGGTGGTGCTGCGCTCGGTCGATCCCAGCCTGCGCCAGCAGGGCAGCGAGCCTGTCGTGATCGTCGGGGCGGGGCCCGGCGGGCTGTTCGCGGCGTGGGCCCTCGCCCGCAATGGCGTGCGCGCGATCGTGCTCGACCGCGGGCCGGCGGTGGAGGAGCGCGGGCCGCATGTGGTGCGCTTCCACCGCACGCGCGTCGTCGATCCCGAGCGCAACCTGCTGTTTGGCGAGGGCGGAGCAGGAACCTACTCCGACGGGAAGATCTACACGCGCGTCGACGATCCGCTCGAAGTTCCGATCCTCGAGGAGCTCGTCACCTGCGGAGCGCCGCCGGCCATCGTCTACGACAGCCTCGCGCACATCGGCACCGACAAGCTGCACCGCGTCCTCCCGCGCTTGCGCGAGCGCCTCCGCGCGCAGGGCGTGGAGTTCCGCTTCGAGACGCGCATGGACGAGCTGGTCCTAGCGGGGAAGCGCGTGCGGGCCGTGCGCACGAGCTCCGGCGAGCTCGGCTGCTCGGCCGTGATCCTCGCGCCCGGCCACAGCGCGCGCGACACGTGGAGCGCGCTCCACGCGCAGGGCGTGCCGTTCGAGGCGAAGCCCTTCCAACTCGGCCTGCGCATCGAGCATCCGCAGGAGCTGATCGATGCAGGCCGCTTCGGCGCGCGCGTGCCCGAGCTCGGCGCCGCGAGCTACGGCCTGCTGTGCAAGGCGGGCGACGGCCTGCCGGCCACATTCTCGTTTTGCATGTGCCCCGGCGGTCGCATCGTCGCCAGCGTCAACGAGCCCGGACTCCTGTGCACGAACGGCATGAGCAACTCGCGCCACTCGTCGCTGTGGGCCACCGCGGCCATCGTGACCACCTTCGGACCGCGGGAGTTCGGCGAAGGTCCCTTCGCCGGCGTCGCGTTCCAGCGCGAGCTCGAGCAGCGCTTCTTCGCGGCGGGCGGCTCGGACTACACCGCTCCAGCGCAAGGCGCGCGCGACTTTCTCGACGGCCGCGAGACGGCGAGCCCGCGCCACTCGACCTACACCTTCGGCACGCGCCCCGGTCGCCTCGACCTGCTCCTGCCGTCGCCCGGCCGCGAGGCGATCGCGCGCGCGCTGCTGCACTTCGAGCGCAACCTGCGGCATTTCTCGAGCAACGAGGGACAGTTCGTCGGCCTCGAGTCCCGCAGTTCCGGGCCTGTGCGCATGCCCCGCGATCCGCACACCCGGCGTTCCAACGGGTTCGAGAATCTCTACCCAGTCGGCGAGGGCGCGGGTCACGCTGGAGGCATCATGAGCGCCGCACTCGACGGCGCGAACTCGGGCCTCGCGCTGCTGCGCACGGGCGTGGCGAGTTCCTGATGGCGCCGCGCTGCTAGACTGCTCGCGCAATGTCCACCGACCCCAAGAACGAGAAGCGCCTGCGCAAGGTGACCACGCGCTCCCTGCGCACCATGAAGGAAGCGCGCGAGCCGATCAGCGCGCTCACCGCCTACGACTTCTTGACGGCGCAGCTGCTCGATCAGGCCGGCATCGACGTGATCCTCGTCGGCGACTCGGCCGGCATGGTGGTGCAGGGCCTCGACACGACCGTGGGGGTGACGCTCGAGCAGATGCTCTACCACTGCCAAGTCGTGACGCGCGGCGTCGAGCGCGCGCTGGTCGTGGGGGACATGCCCTTCATGAGCTACCAGGTCAACGCGGACGAGGCGCTGCGCAACGCCGGACGCATGATCAAGGAGAGCGGCGTCGAGGCCGTGAAGCTCGAGGGCGGCGAGAAGCTGTGCGAGACCGTGCGGCGCATCGTCGACGTCGGGATCCCGGTCATGGGGCACCTCGGATTGACGCCGCAGTCGATCCACAAGTTTGGGACGTACCAAGTGCGCGCGACGGAGCCCGAGGAGGCGGCGCAGCTGCGGCGCGACGCACTCGCGCTCGAGGCCGCGGGAGCTTTCGCGATCGTGATCGAGAAGATCCCCGCGACGCTCGCCGCGGAGATCGCGCAGGCCGTCGCGATCCCCGTGATCGGCATCGGAGCCGGCGTCGGCTGCGACGGCCAGATCCTCGTCACGCACGACATGCTCGGCCTCTACAACCGTTTTCACCCGCGCTTCGTGCGGCGCTATGCCGAGCTCGGGCGCGACACGCTGGCGGCGTTCGAGCACTACCGCAACGACGTCAAGACCCGGGAGTTCCCGGGTCCTGAAGAGAGCTACTGAGCGCAGCTCGGGCTGAAACCAGCAGAGGTCCGCGCGAGCGCGAGGCGCCGGCGGAACTCACGGCTTCTTCTGGTCGAGCGCCTTCTTGAACAGGCTGCCGAGGTTGGTCTGGGCCTTCGCGCCGCTCTGGCGGTCGAGCACTTCTTGGATCACCGCGCCCTCGACCGAGTCCTCGGAGCCGATCATGGCCCCGCGCTCGTCGAAGCGCGACAGCGAGATGCGCTTTTGCTGCGTGTCGACCGACTGAACGCGCACGGCGAACTCCGCGCCAACCTTGAGCACGTCCTGAGCGCGCCGCACGCGCTCCTTCGAAACTTGGCTCACGTGCAGCAGGCCTTCGATGCCGGGCAGGAGCTCGATGAACGCGCCGAAGTCCATCACGCGCACGATCTTGCCCGTGATCACTTGGCCCGGCGCGATGCGCTGCGCCATCTCGTCCCACGGATCGGCTTCGAGTTGCTTCGTACCGATGCCGATGCGCTTCCCGCCTTCCTTGATCTCGAGGATCATGGCGCGGACCTGATCGCCGGTCTTGAGCACGTCGGCGGCGCTCGCAACGCGCTTGCGCGAGATGTTCGAGACGTGCAGCAGCGCCTCGACGCCGCCGCCGATGTCGACGAACGCGCCGAAGGGCTCGACGCGCGTGACCTTGCCCGTGACGAGCTGGCCGGCGGTCAGCGCACCCATGAGCTGCTTGCGCGACTCGTCGCGCGCGCTCTCGAGCACCTTGCGGCGCGAGAGCACCACGCGGCGCTTGCCGCTGTCGAGCTCGACCACCTCGCACTCGAGCGTCTGCCCGATGTAGCGGTGGAGGTCGTCCTCGCGGCCGAGGCCCACCTGCGAGGCGGGCATGAAGGCCGAAACGGGTCCGATGCGCAGCTCGAGGCCGCCGGTGTTCTGGCCCGAGACGCGCGCCTCGACGCGGGCGCCGAGCGCGAGCTCGTCCCACGCGGCGAGCGCCTTGGCTTCCTTCAGAGACAGGAGGTGCAGGCCGTCCTCCATGCCGTGCTTGGTGAACTCGAAGGCCGCGCCGACCGCCGGGGGCTCGTCGAACTCGATCTTCTTGATCACGCCCTGGTCGAGGGGGCCGAGCTCAATGATCACGTCCTCGCCGCTGAAGCCCTGCACGATGCCGCGCACCATGCCGGAGGCCTTGGCTCCGCCTTTGCGGGGGGCGCGACCTTGGTCGTCGAGCTCCTGCAGGTTGATGCCATCGAGGGCAGCGTCGACTTCGCGGGAGAGGGCGTCCTTTTCGGACGACGGGCGTTGGGGGCGTTGGGCCATGTGGAGCGAGAGGGAGTGGGGGCGCGTTGTGCGCGCAGCAAGGATACGTTCCCGGAGGCTCGCGGGCCTAGCGTGCCCTCACGGGAAGGCTCCCGCGTGGCTCCGGCTGCGCTCGCGGCATGCCTTTCAGGGCTCGATGTGGAGCACCTTGCGGCACTCTTCGGGGGAATCCGGGAGGCGGGTTCCAACGATGGCGAGCAGCGCCGCGCGTGCCGCCGACACGACGCGCGGGTCGGAGTCCGCGAGCAGCTCGACCAGCCGCGGGAGGGCGAGCGGCGAGGAGAGCTGCCCCAGAGCGTGGCAGGCGGCCTCGCGCAGCAGGGGGTCGTTGTCCCACAGGGCAGCGAGCAGTGCCTCGGCGGCTTCGTGCCGGCGCCACGTGCGCGCGCCGACGCTGGCGACCGCGGCGAGGCGGGTGGCGCGGGATCCGCGGACCAGCTCCTCGATGCGCGCGGGCGCTTCCACATCCCACCACTCGCGCTCGCTCGCCAGCCACGCGCTCCATGGCTCCTTGCGCGCACCGAAGTCCAGCCGGCTCATGCGGCGCAACGCCCAATGGGCGCTCTCCTGCAGTTGCGGCTCCGAGCTTCCGAGCATCGTGAGCAACGCTTTCGCCGCTTCGGGGTCCCCGAGCTCACCGAGCTCGCGCGCGGCTGCAGAGGCGTCTTCGGCCCGCTCCGCGGCGAGGTAGGGTCGCACCGCGTCGGCGAGCGCGCGATTCGCGGCTGCGTCGAACGATGTTCCGACTCGACGAGCCTGAGAGATGGCAAGCGAGGCGAGCTGCGGGTGCTGGCGCAGCGCGAGAGTCAGCGCCGGAATCGCGCAGGCGTCGCCGGTGTCGCCGAGCGCAAAGAGCAGCGGTCGCAGGTCTTCGGCGCGCGCGCGCTGGACGATGCCGGAGAGCTCGCGGAAACCCGCGGTGTCGCGCTCAAGAATGCGCGCCACGGCAAAGCGCAGCGCATCCGCTTCGTCGGCACTGAGATCCGACTCCTGCGGGCTCGGTGCTACAGGCTCGGCCGCGAGCTCGAAGAGATGCGAAAGATGACGCCCGGAGCCGTGGCTCGAATACACGTACAGCGCTGCGACGCGGCTCGCTTCCGAGGGATCGGCAGCTACGCGCGCCTCCACGTTGGGCAGGATCGCTCGCGGGCTCCAGCGCCCGAGAGCTCCGAGGATCAACTCGCGCTGGGGCACGCTCAACGTTTGCGCGCGATCGCTCTCCGCGAGCGGGGGGAGCTTGCGCTCGCGCAGCGGATCGAGCAGCGGATCCACGATCGCGAGGCCACAGCGCGCGAGTCGCTCGACTACGACATCCTCGCTCGGCGCATCCTTGCGGCGCGAGTCCCGCAGAATCGCGACGGCCTGCGTCCGCGCGCTCGTTTCCTGCGAAGGGAGGGCGCTCCCGAGGCACGGAGCCACGCAGCACAAGGCCAGCCAGACGGAGCGCAAGCCGGGCCTACCGGGCGGGCACGGCCCCGATCTGGAGAGCGTTTGGGGGCCTCAGTTGGCGCTGCTGTCCGGAACGGCAATCAGCGTGACCTCGACGCGCGCCGTTGCGCGGTCGGACAGTCCCGAGGCCGTCAGGGTGCGCACGTCGCCGGCCGCATTGACGCTCGAGTCGACCCAGTAGCTCGCGGCGTCGAGCGCCGCAGCCTGTTGCTCGCTCGCGATGGAGCCCGTGCCGCCCGCCTGCAGCAGCGCCACGGCGCGGCTGGCGGCCGCCTCGGCCGCGTACTGGGCCCGCATGCGATCGCCCACCTGCCGCTGCTCCACCTGCGCGCTCTCGGCCATGTCGAGCATCACGACGGACAGCGTGCTGACCGCCACGATGCACACGAGCGTCATCACGATGGCGCTCCCGCGCCGGTTCCTCGTTGCCGTTCCCCTGATCCCCATGATTCCTAGTTCCTCAACGTGAGCGAGGAGGTGACCGTGGCGAGCCCCGTCTCGCCGCCTTCACCTGCCTCTTCGACGGTCAGTCGGATCGTCAACATGCTGCCGATGCGCTGGATCGAGAAGCCCGCCTCGTCGGCGAGTCCGTTGCCGTTGTCATCGCTGCCGTTCGCGAGCTCGCCCTCGGCCAGCTCGCGGACTTGACTGCAGATCACGAACGATGCTTGCCCCGCCATGCCGACGTTGCGCGTGAGCATCAGGACACCTTCGTCGACGATGCCGTCGCCGTCGTTGTCGCGCCCATCGTTCGCATCCTCGGGCGCGGCCACGCGCGCGATGCGCACGGGGTTGCTCCACACGGGAGCGGCACCCGAGACGCCGAGGATCGGATCGAAGGTCAGCGTGGCGGAGCTCGTGAGCCCGTTGGGGTTGAGCGCCGGCACGAGCGCGTCGATTCCGGCGCCGCGCAGCTCCGCGAGCACCCGGTGCAGGGCGCGATGCGCGCGAGCCTCGGCGCGCGCGTGCAGGTGCCCCTCGGCCATCGCGCTGCGACCGCGCTGCACGACCATGAGCGCGGCGCCCATGACCGCCGCGAGCAAGGCGGTGGCCAACACCACCTCGAGCAGCGTGAAGCCCTTGCGATGGAGGCGCCTCATGACCCCGCCCCCAGAAGCGTCGCGATGCGCACCTCGCCGCTCCCCGCCATGCTCGACCAGCGCACGCGCACGAGCACCGGCAGCACGCGGTAGTTGGCCGAGTGGTCCAGGGAGTCGACGGCCCCGTTGTCCAAGTTGAGGTCGAGCGGCGTTCCGAACTCCGAGCGCGCGAGATCTTCGCGCAGCATGCCCGGCTGGTCCGAGGTCACCGGGAAGAGGATCTCGCCGGGATGGGCGAGCCGCGAGCCCGCTGGCGCCTGCAATCCGGGCACCGCGAAGAGCGCGCCCGGCGCCGTGCTGGGGCCCGCCAGATCGTCGCCGCGATGGCCGTTGAACTGACGGAAGACGTTGGCGAAGCCGACCGTCTTCATCAGCTCGACCTGCCGCCGCGCAGACTCGAGCGCGAGGCCCTGCTCGTGGCTCATGCGCTACGCGCGCATGGCCGTGACCAGAGCCTGCGTGAAGCCGAGCAGACCGACGGACAGGGCCGCGATCGCGACCATGAGCTCGAGCATCGAGAAACCCGCGCGAGCGGGCTGGCGTCGGCCCTGCGGCCCTTGACGGTCCATCCGATTCCCCAAGCGAGCCGTCTCGGCTCGTTTCCATGCCTTGCTTCGTCCCCAGCGGGCCCTCTTTGCCCGGGCGCGCTGTTCGCACCACGCGCAGGTTGGATCGACACGCCCACGCGGGCGGCGAGATGGAGACACGAGGAAAGCGCGAGTCCTGCGCTGTGGAGCGAAAAGTCCTCTCACTCGTTGCACGTTCCGTCGCACTGGCGAAGATGCGCACCATGACGGCTCGTCCCCGCATTCCCGTCGCAGTCCTCGGCGCCACGGGCGCTGTCGGCCAGCGCTTCGTGGCCCGCCTCTCTCGCCACCCTTGGTTCGAGGTCGCGGAGCTCGTCGCCAGCGACCGCTCGGCCGGACGGCGCTACGACGCGGCCTGCGCCTGGCGCATCCCGAGCCTGCCTTCCTACGGCGGACTGGGCGAGCGCGAGGTGCTGCCGTGCCGCGCGGACGCGCTGCGCGCGAAGGTCGCATTTTCCGCGCTGGATGCCGCGGTGGCGGCCGAGATCGAGCCCGAGCTCGCGCGGGCCGGTGCGCTGGTGTTCTCCAACGCGAGCGCATTTCGCATGGACGAGGACGTGCCTCTCCTCGTGCCCGAGGCCAACCCGGAGCACCTCGCGCTGCTCGACGTGCAGCGGCGCCGGCGCGGCTGGAGCGGCGGAATTGTCTGCAATCCCAACTGCACGACGGCGGTGCTCGCCATGGCACTCGCGCCGCTCGAACAACGCTTCGGCATCACGCGCGCGTTCGTCGCGACCATGCAGGCCGTGTCGGGCGCGGGCTATCCGGGCGTGCCGAGCCTCGACGCGCTCGGCAACGTGATTCCCTTCATCCGCGGCGAAGAAGAAAAGGTGGAGGCGGAAGTCGCCAAGATCTTGGGTCACATGGCGGGGGAGCGCATCGTCCCCGCGCCGCTGGTCGCATCGGCGCTGTGCCATCGCGTGCCGGTGATCGACGGCCACAGCGAGGCCGTGTCGCTCGAGCTGCGCGGTGCGCCGGGTCTCGAGGCCGTGCGCGAGGTGCTCGCGAACTGGCGCGGAGTTCCGCAGGAGCTCGGGCTCCCGAGCGCTCCGCCGACTCCGCTCGTGCTGCACGCGAGCGAGGATCGTCCGCAGCCGCGCCTCGATGTCGACCGCGACGGAGGCATGTCCGTCCACGTGGGGCGCATCCGGCCCTGTCCGCTGCTCGGCACGAAGCTGTTCCTGCTCGGCAACAACGTCGAGCGCGGCGCGGCGGGCGCCTCGGTGCTCAACGCGGAGCTGTGCTACGTGCGCGGGCTCTTGCCCGCCTGAAGTCGCGCGCGCTCAGGTGCGGCGCGCGACCTGCATCGCGCTCGCCTGGTCCTTCGACCACACCACGACCTCGCCGATGTTGACGCGCGCCGGCCGCGTGACGACGAAGCGCACGATGTCGGCGATGTCCTCGGGATGCAGGTAGTCGACGCCGGCGTAGACCTTGGCCGCGCGCTCGCTGTCGCCCTTGAAGCGCACGTCGCTGAACGGGGTGCGCACCATGCCGGGATCGACCGTGGAGACGCGAATGCCCGTGTCGTGTAGGTCGTAGCGCAGCGATTCGTACAGGGAGCGCACGGCGGCCTTCGTCGCGCAGTACACGTTCCCGCCGGGATAGGCCTGTCGTCCGGCGACGCTGCCGATCAGCACGATGTCGCCGCGCTTGCGCTCGATCATGCCCGGCGTGACCGAGCCGAGGACGTGCAGCACGCCCTTGATGTTCGTGTCGATCATCTCGGACCAATCGGCGGGGGAGCCCTTGTGCACGGGATCGAGCCCGCGCGCGAGGCCGGCGTTGGGAATCGCGATGTCGAACGGTCGCGTGCGGAGTGCGTGGGCGACGGCCTGCGGGTCGCGCACATCGAGCTCGATCACCTCCGAGCCGGGCAGCTCCGCGGCCAGCCGCTCGAGCTTGTCCTTGCTGCGCGCCGCGAGCACGACGTGCGCGCCCTCCGCCGCGAGCGCCCGCGCGATGCACTCGCCGATCCCCGAGGACGCACCCGTCACCAGCGCCAGCTTGCCTGTCAGTTGAGCCATGCGTCAGAGCCTACGACGCGGGCTCGCGGGCCTCCAGCGACGGGACTGTGCAAAGCCCGAGAACGGGCACTAACGTGCTGCGCCATGAAGCGCGCTTGGTTGCTCGTGTCTCTCGTGCTCGCCGCCTGCGCCGCGCCGCGGTCGGACGCGAAGCTGTTCCACAACGGTCGCATCTACCTCGGCCATGTCCACGGAGGGGGAGCCGCTTGGCCCAGCGTCGAGGCGCTGCTCGTGCGCGCTGGCAAGGTGGAGGCCGCGGGCGCGCTCGCCGAGCTCGAGCCGCTCGCCGCCGGCTGCGAGCGCATCGACCTGCGCGGCGGCGTCGCGGTCCCCGGACTGCAGGACGCCCACGGCCACTTCGAGGGCCTCGGCGCAGCGCTCGAGACCGTCGATCTGCGCGGCTGCGCAAGCTATGCGGAGCTGGTCGAGCGCGTGCGCGCGCGCGCGGCGGAGCTGCCCGCCGGAACATGGATCGAGGGCCGCGGCTGGGACCAGAACCTATGGAGTCCGCCGGAGTTCCCGCACCACGCGGAGCTCAGCGCCGCGCTGCCGGAGCATCCCGCGATTCTGCAGCGTGTCGATGGGCACGCCTTGCTCGCGAACGCGAAGGCGATGCAGCTCGCCGGCGTGCTCGCAGCGCGCGCGAGCGAGTCCTTCGGCGAAGGCGGACGCGTGTTGCTCGATCGCGAGCGGCGCCCCACGGGCATCTTCGTCGACGACGCGTGCGAGCTCGTGCAACGCGCCCTGCCTCCGCCGACGCGTGCAGTGCGCGAGCGGCGTTTCCTGCTGGCCCAGTCGCAGCTGCTCTCGCTCGGTCTCACGGCGATCCACGACATGGGCATCGACCGCGACGGCATCGCGATTCTGCGCGCGCTGTACGAGCGCGGCGAGTTGCGCATTCGCGCGATCGAGTACGTGTCGGGCAGCGGCACTCTCGATGCACAGAGCGTGCGCGGTTTGCCGTGGTCGACGGGGGCGGATCAGGTGCTCAGCGTCGTCGGCGTGAAGCTCTACGCCGATGGGGCGCTCGGCTCGCGCGGTGCGGCCTTGCTCGAGCCGTACCACGACGATCCCACGCACGCGGGCCTCGCCCTGCTCGATCGCGATTCGCTGCAAAGTGCAGTCGCGGTGTGCGCGCGAGCGGGGCTGCAGCCCGCCGTGCACGCGATCGGGGACCGCGCCAACCGCATGGTGCTCGACGCCTACGAACGGCAAGGGCAGAGCGAGCTCAACTTCCGTTCGCTGCGGCCACGCGTCGAGCATGCGCAGGTGGTTGCCCCTGAGGACTGGGAGCGCTTCGAGGAGCTCGGTGCCATCGCCTCGATGCAGCCGACGCACGCGACGAGCGACATGCCGTGGGCTCCCGCGCGCCTGGGGCCGGAGCGCATCGCCGGCGCCTACGCATGGCGGCGACTCGTGCACGACCCGGCGCGCCTCGCCTTCGGCAGCGACTTTCCGGTGGAGAGCCCGGACCCGCGCCTTGGGCTCTACGCGGCCGTGACGTGCGCGCGCCCCGACGGCACACCGGCGGGCGGCTTCCTCCCCGATCAGCGGTTGACGCCCGCGGAGGCCTTCGCGGCCTTCACGCTCGGCGCGGCTCGCGCGGCACGCGAGGACGAGCGCCGCGGGCTCCTGCTCCCGGGGTACGCGGCGGACCTGACCGTGTTCGCCGAAGATCCGTTCGCGCTCGCGCCCGAGCGCTGGCTCACCCTCCCCGTGCGGGCCACGATCGTCAACGGCGAGCCGGTCTTCCGCGCGCCCTGAGGGACCCGCCCGCTATCCTCCTCCGACTTCGGAAGGACACCCATGGTCAAGATCCAGATCCGCTATGAAGGCGACCTGCGTTGCCACGCCACCCACGGTCCGAGCTCGGTGAGCCTCGCGACGGATGCGCCCATCGACAACCAAGGCCGCGGCGAGTCCTTCTCGCCCACGGACCTCGTGGCGACCGCGCTGGGCACGTGCATGCTGACGATCATGGGCATCGTCGCGCGCCGCCACGACTGGGACCTCCGCGGCGCGACCGTGGAGGTGGAGAAGGGCATGGTGGCGACGCCGGTGCGGCGCATCGGCTCGCTGGGCGTGGTGATCCGCGTGCCCGCCGAGCTCGACCCCAAGGCGCAGGCCGCGCTCGAGAACGCTGCCTACACCTGCCCGGTGCACAAGAGCTTGCACCCGGACATCCAGATCCCCGTGCGCTTCCTGTTCGGAGCCGCCGCGCGCGACGCGACGGCGGTTTGACGCAATCGAAACGGCCTGCGGCGCTCCTTCGCGGCCCCGGGTCGGTTTCACTGGGCTGCGACCCTTCTAGCGGACACCACGGATGCGCCTCCTACTTCGACTGCTGTGCTGGACCTTCTGTCTCTGCTGCGCGAGCGCGCTCGGCACGGCGCGGGCCGGCGAGGTGGACTTCGCGGGCCTCGCGAAGGAGTACTTCGACAAGCACCCGGTCGAAGGGCGGGCTCCGGCGGACGTCGCGTTCGACGAGCTGCTCGAGACGCACTATGCGCTCGCGCAGGTGGGTGCGATCGATGTGCGCCTCCCGCGTGAATTCCTCGACGACAAGGGCGTCGTCGACGACTTCAAGGATGCGCTCGGCGCGGTGCTTGCCACACACCAGCTGTGGCTGGACTGGATCGGGGCGCCGGCGGCCGAGGTCGCGAAGGCAAAGACCGACATCGCGGAGGTGCAGAAGTTCCTCAAGACCGCGAAGGCCGGTGCGGGTGCTGCGAAGCACGAGCGCTTCTTCGATGCGTTCGCGGGCTCGGCGAGCCTCGCTCCGGCGCTCGAGCGTCTGCGCGACGGGTTCCGCAGCGGTGCGCTGCTCGGAGTCACACCGCTCTCCACGCGCACACAGGTGCTGGTCCTCGCCCCGAGCCGCGAGCACTTCATGCAGCTCGCCGGCGTCCTCGGCCAGCGGCAGGAGGGAGCACGCAGCCTGTATTGGAACGACGGGCTCGCCAACTGGACCGAGTTCGGCTGGCAGGAGACGCAGGTGCTCGCACTGCAGTACCCGCCGATCAAGCCGAACCTCAAGAGCTTCGGCGAGGGCGTGGCGATGAACTCGCGCGAGCCGACCGGGCTCTTGCAGAACGTGGCCCAGCGCGCGGCCGTGACGCTGTGCTGGCACACCTTCGGCAGCTCGCTCGACCCGGCGATCGAGACGGCGATCGGGCAGGTGGCCGTGATCGAGCTCTACGGCGAGAACAACACGCGCTCGGGCGGCTCGGGACGGTCGAACTCCACGGACGGGATCACGGCCTTCATTCCGGGCGGAAACTCGAACGGCGGCGTGCTTCCGCCGACGAACGCGGAGAGCGGCTGGCGTCAGGGCGGAGGCAAGGACTACTTCCTCAAGGTGCTGCGGGACGCGCAGAAGCTCGGTGCCAAGAGCGGTGCCAAGAACAAGGAAGAGAAGCTCGTCTACTTCCAGTTGAGGAGCGACGACACCTCGAAGCGCACCTTCGTGCGGGCGCCGTTCTTCGGATCCGCGGCGCAGGGCAAGGAGCTGCCGCCGCCGGAGTTCATGACCGACTACCTCGAGTTTTTCCGCGCCTACAAGTCGTGCTTCGTGCATTGGCTGCGGGACGAGAGCGCGGGCAAGGGGGAGGGCGGCGAAGCCAAGTTCGCGCAGCTCCTGCGGCAGGTGGCCGAGGCCGGCAGCGCCGCGAGCTTCGAGGAGCTCGTCGCCGAGGTCTACGCCGTGCCGCTCGCGTCCGCCGACCTCTCCAAGGACAACCTTGAGCTGCGCTTCCTCGCGTGGCTCGCGGGGCAGTAGACTGCTCGCTGTTGTTCTCGTTCCAATCTGCCCGTCGCGGCGCCTCGCCACCCGAGGTGCAGTGGGGGAACCCGGTGAGATTCCGGGACTGGCCCGCAACCGTGAGGGCCGCGCGCGCCGCGGCCCGGAGTCGGAATGCCCACGGCCGCGACGCATCCGCCTTCGGCCGCAAGGTTCCTCGATGTCCTTCCTTCTCCGGCGTCTCGCCGCCCTGAGCTCCGCGAGCACGCTCGTGCCGTGCGCGCTGGCGCTCGCCGGCGCGTGGGCCACGGGCTGCTCGCGGGTCGAGCCGGGTGCCGACGCGCGCACGGCACGGCCGGTTCGAATCGTGGCAGCCAGCGCGACGGCGGTCGACATTGCGGTGACGGTGGCGGGGCTCGAGCGCATGGCGGGCGTGCCTTCGCAGGCGCTGGAATACTCGCTGCTACACGAAGGGCGGCCGGAGCCGAGGCCCATCGCGCGCTTCGATGCCTATCTGGCAGAGCCCGTGCTCGCGCTGCGGCCGGACTTGGTGGTGATCGATCCGTGGCAGGCGCCGGAGACTTCGGCACAGCTGCGAGCCGCGGGCGTCAGCGTGTTCGCGCTGCCGACAGTGCGGGACTTCCCTGAGGCGCGCGCCGCGCTCGCCGCGGCAGGAGAAGCCTTCGGCGACGCGGACTTCACGGCCCGAGCGCTGGCGGACTTCGATGCGCGCCTCGCGCGCGTGCGCGAGCGGCGGGTCGAGCGCGGCTGGCGCGGGCTCGCGTACTCCAACTTCGGCGGAGCCGGCTCCACCGCGGGCAAGGGAACCACGATCGATGCGCTGTTCGAGGTGCTCGGGATCGTGAACCTCGTCGGCGAGCGCGGCACCGTCGGGCACACCGGCATGACCTTCGAGGACCTGCTCGCGCTCGACCCCGACCTCATCCTCGTGAGCGAGCCCCTGCGCATGGGCGATGGACCGAGCGGCGATCGCGGCGGCGCCGCGGAGCGCATCCTGCGCGGGGATCCCAGCCTCGCCTCGCTGCGGGCGGTGCGCGAGGATCGCATCGTGGCCCTGCCCGCCTGGCTCTTCGCCACGGGTTCGCACGAGCTCGTCACGGCGGCGGAAGAACTGGAGCGGCGCGTGGCGACGCTCGCGGCACGCTTGGCGGAGCACGAGAGCCGATGACGATGCTCTCGCGTACGTTTCCCGCGGCCGTCGGGTACGGCCTGCTGCTCGCGTTGCTCGCCGTGGGCTCGGTCCTGCTTGGGAGCTCCGGCATTGGCGCGGGCGAGGTGCTCGAGGGATCCGCGGCGATGCTCGGATTGTCCGAGCCGCTCGAGCGCAGCACGCAGGCGATCGTCGAGCTGCGCGTGTGGCGCGCGCTCTGCACGCTCGGCGTCGGCGCGGCGCTGGCGCTGTCCGGCGGTTTGATCCAAGGCATGTTTCGCAATGCGCTGGCCTCGCCGTCCCTGATCGGCGTGACCGGCGGCGCGAGCCTCGGGGCGGCCTTCGCGATCCTCATCATCGGCGGTTACGCGCCGCGGCTGGTGCTCGAGAGCAGCGCCGGCCTCGATGCGCTGCTCGTGCCGCTGTTTTCGTTCGCCATGGCGCTCGGCACAACGGCGCTCGTCGCATGGATCGCGTCGGCGCGCGGCCGCGCGAGCGTCACGACGCTGCTGCTCGTCGGCATCGCCGTGAACATGTGCGTCGCGGGCGCGTTCGCGGCCATCCAGTACCTGACGCTCGAGGAATGGGAGGTGAGTCGCGCGATCCTCGCGTGGACCTTCGGCACCCTCGACGATCGCAGCGGCTTTCACTGCCTCACCGTCTTTGCTGGCCTCGCTGTGTCCGCACTCGCCGTGCCCTTCGTCGCACGCGAGCTCGATCTGCTCAAGGGGGGCGAAGAGGACGCCGAGGCGCTCGGAGTCGACGTCGCCGGAACCAAGCGCATCGCCCTCATCGCGGCCGCGCTCGCGGCCTCCGCAGCCGTCGCCGTCGCGGGCCAGATCGCCTTCGTCGGGCTCGTCGTGCCGCACCTGCTGCGCCTGTGCGGTCTCCACAGCTACCGGCAACTCCTGTGGCACGCACTCCCTGCGGGGGCGGCGTTCCTGCTCGGCGCCGATGTCCTCCAGCGCTGGCTGTTCGGAGCGGGAGCGCTTCAGCCGGGTGTGATGATGTCCGTCGTCGGCGGCCCGTTCTTCCTGTTCCTGCTCGTGCGCAGCCGCCGGGAGGTGAGCACGTGGTGAACCAGCTCGCGGCTCGCAACGTGTGCTTCGGTTACCCCGATGGCCCGCGTGTCCTGCACGGCGTGAGCCTCGAGCTCGCGCGCGGAGAGCTCGTGTCGCTCGTCGGTCCCAACGGTTCCGGCAAGAGCACGCTGCTGCGCTGCATGGCGGGGCTGGCAGAACTCGATGCGGGGGAGGTCCTGCTCGATGGCAGCCCCCTGCGCGTCGGCACGCCGCGGGAGCGCGCGCTCAACGTCGCCGTCGTGCCGCAGTTCCTCCCGAGCTTGTTTGACGTGCGCGTCGAGGACTTTGTGCTCGGCGGGCGCTACGCGCGCATCGATCGCTGGGTCGGTCCCGGGGCGAGCGACCGCGAGGCGATCGAGAAGGCGCTCGTGGCCTGCGATGTGATCGAGTGTCGCGGACGCGCGATGAGCGAGCTCTCGGGCGGCCAGCGCCAGCGCGTCGTGGTCGCGCGCGCGGTCGCGCAGGAAGCGGCGGTGCTGCTCGTCGACGAGCCCACGACGTCGCTCGATCCCGACCATCAAGTGACGATCTTCGAGCTGCTCGCGCGACTCGCGTGCGAGGGACGCATCGTGCTGGTCGTGACGCACGAGCTGAATCTCGCGGCACAGTTCTCCGCTGCGATGGCGGTGCTGCACGAAGGACGTCTGGTCGCGCGCGGCAGCGTGGACGCCCTGATGCGCAGCGAGGTGCTCACGCCCGTGTACGGCGAGCGCCTGCACTTCGGCCGGATGGACGACGGACGCCCGTTCGTCGTACCGCGCGCGCGACTCCTGCGGCGACCTCAGGGCTGAGCGAGGAGCCACTGCGCGAGCGCGAGGCGCTCCGCATCCGTTCCGAACGTCGGCGGCATGGGGGAACGATAGGAGCGCGCCGATTCCGCGAGGCGCCCGTCCTTCTCGAGCCACACCTTCGGCTCCTTGAGGAACTCGGCGAGGTCCTCTGGCTTCCAGTGTGCCGCGAGCCCACGCAGCGGCGGGGCCAGCATGGTGCCGTCGAGGTCTTTGCCGTGGCACGTGATGCAATTCTTGGAGCGATACAGCTTCTCGGGCGTCGTCGGCTCGGACGCCGCGCCGCCTCCACTCTTTTGCGGTTGCGCTTCCCCGGAGCAGGCACATAGGGCGAGGACGAACACCAGCTTGGAGAGTTGCATGGGCCTAGTACGTGCAGATGCTCGTGTGCGGCACGCACTCGCGCAAGATGCGCGAGATCTCGCTGTCCGTCGAGAGGCCGAGCTCGTACGCGCGCCATGCCGCCCGCTGGGCCTCGTGGTAGTCCGCCAGCAGGAGCCGCGCTTTCGCGAGACCGCGCCACGCGTGGGCCATCCCCGGCGCGCGTCGCGTCGCCTCCTCGTAACTGGAAGCTGCCTCCGCAAACTTCTCGCGCCGCAGGAGCAGCGCCCCGAGGTTCGCGTGGGCGAGCGCGTTCCCGCGACCGAGCTCCGCGGCGCGGCGCAGGCAGCGCTCCGCCCGCTCGAGATCTCCCTCGGCGAGCGCGAGGCGCCCGAGGTTCGACCACGGACGCCCGTAGTCAGGATCGAGCTCCAGCGCGCGCTGCCACATGCGCAGCGCGCCCGGAACGTCGCCCGCTTCCTCCAGCGCCAGCGCGAGCTCGTTGTGCGCGGGCGCATCGTCGGGCACGTGGCGCAGCTGCTCGGCGTAGAACGTCTCCTTGGACTCATACACGCTCGAACGCCACCACGCAGCGGGCAGCGCGCAGGCGAGCAGGAGTGTCGCAGCCCAAGGCGCGAAGCGTCCCGCCAAGGAACGGAAGGCCTCGTCGAGCGCCAGCGCTCCGAGGAGCAACGGCAAGTAGAGGAATCGCGGCGCGAACAGCACTCCCGCGGGAACGAGCTGCACGAGTGGCAAGAACGCAGCGCAGGCGAGCCATGCCGAGAGCCCGGCGCATCGCGATGCAGCAACTCGCATCCGGCGCCAGCCCCACACGAGGACCGCGAGCCATGCGCCCCAGCCCAGCGCACCGAGCCATGGCTGCACGTCCTCGAAGACGGCGCTGCGCTCGTAGACGAGCGGATGCCCGAAGGGCACAGCCGTGATGCGCACCGCTTCGAGCAGCGCGCGTCCGCCGACGAGCCAGCGCTCGCCGAAGCTGGCCGCTGCGAGCGGCGCGTGGGGCGCGGACGGCCACGGCGAGCCGTACACGGAGGCTCGCAGGGTCAAGTAGAGAGCCAAGGCCGCTGCCGCTCCCAACGCAGCCGCGAGCGCCGCCCGCCGCGAGTGGGCCAGACCCAGCAGAACGAGCAGCGGCGCGAAGATCAGGCCGTCTTCCTTGGCGAGCAGCGCGAGCAGCGTGCCCAGTCCCGCGGCGACACCGACCTTCGACAGCCGCCCCGCGCTCTCATCTCTCCAAGGAACCGTGAGGTGGAGCAGCAACACGACGCCCGAGAGACCGCCCAAGGCGCTCAGGCTCGACGTGCGGCCCGAGATCCACGCCACGGAGTCGGCGAGCGCCGGATGGGTCGCGAACAGTACCAAGCCGATCCAAGGAAAAGGGCGCGCCGGCGCGTGGACGCCGAGCAGCAGCAGCGCGAGCCCCGCGAGCATCACCACCGCGGCGTGCAGGAGCGCATTCGTGCGGTGAAACCCAGCCGGGTTCTCGCCATGGAGCGCAAGGTCGAAGCGCAGCGAGAGCGTGGCCAACGGCCGATAGTGGCCCGCGGCGCCGAGGTGGGACCAGTAGTCCTGCCGGAACGCCTGCCACGCGGGCAGCGAGCCCTGCACGACCGAGTTCTGCTCGAGGACCTCGCGATCGTCGTAGGCCCAGCCGTCGAGGCGGCTCGCGGGCAGCCAGGCGAGCAGCGCGAGCAGCGTGCAGAGCAGCACCTGCAGCGGCCCTCGCGCAGTCGCCGCGCCAGTGGCTGCCGAGTCGAGAGGCGTCGCCGTGGTCACCCTCGCAGGGTAGCAGCCGGCGCGGCCGTGAAGTGCTGGCGCCGCGGCTGTCGCGTCGAATTGCCTTGGCCTGCGTGCTACCGTCGCGGCGTCGCATGAGCACGGCTTCGGACCAATCCGCTCGCTGGCGCCACGAGTGGCTCGGCTGGGCGCTCGCCTTCGCAGCGCTGCGCTTTCTGCTGGCCGCGTCCTTCTGCGACGTCTTCGTGTACGGCGAGGAGCTCGAGAAGGCCACGGCCGGGAAGGCGCTGCTCGACGGCGTCGGCATCTCGACGCACCTCCTTCCGTACCACCCCTACGAGGGCGGCGGCTTCGTCGTGAGCCTGCTCGACGCGCTCGCGTTCTCCGTGGTGGGGGAGAGCGTGCTGGCGCTCAAGCTCGTCGCCATCGGACTGGGAGTCGCGATCCTCGCCATGGGCTGGCGTTTCTGCGAGCGCTTTGCCGGCCGCTCGAGCGCGCGCGCCTTCGCGCTCCTGTACGTGCTCGCGCCCGAGAGCGTGCAGGCGAACTCGCTGCTCGCGCTCGGCATTCACTACCAAGCCTGCCTGCTGCTCGGTGCGATCCTGTACTTCGCGCTGCGCGCGGCCATCGTGCGCGAGGCGCGCGGCGGCCTGTGGGTGGCACTCGGAGCCGTCGCTGGATTTGGCTTCTACGTCTCGTACCAGTGCTCGCTGACCATCGCCGTCTCCGCGGGTCTGCTCCTGCTCGCGTGGAAGCGCGAGCTCTTCCGCGCGCGCCTCGCGTGGGCCGTGGTCGGCGCTCTCCTCGGCCTCACGCCACTCCTGTGGATGGCGCTCAACGTCGGCGACGCGGTCTTCGACATCCACGGCGCGAGCCTCGTCGGCGGAGCGCAGCCAAAGAGCGCGCTGCTGGCCGCATTCTGGACCTCGCTCACGCAGGAGCGAGCGTGGTTCGACCTGCTCGCGCTCGCCTTGCTCGCGCTGACGCCGCTGGCGGCGCTGCTGGCGCTGCGCGGGGCGGAGTCGCGCGCCTACCGCTGGACCGTCGGCACGCTCGCCGCACACATCGCGGTCTTTCTCGCCGTGTACCTCGCGAGCGGCTTCACCGTCGGGCGCGTGCTGCACTACTTCTACCTGCACCGCCTGATGCCGCTGTGGTTCCTCGCGGCGCTCCTGTGCGCCGTCGCGGTCGCGCGCGTCCGCTGGCTATGGCTCCCGATGGGGTTGCTCGCCGCGCTCGGCCTCGTCGACACGCTGCGGCTCGTGCGCGACGCGGGCCCCGCGAGCCTGCGCGCGAACGTCGCGACGCTCGCGAGCGAGAAGGGCTATCGTTACTCGCAGTACCTGCAGAAGATCGAGCCGCGCCTCCCCGGCACGCGGCCCGAGAAGCTCGATGTCTTGCTCGGCTTCCGCGAGAGCGCACCGGAGCTGCTGCACGAGAGCCTCGCGATCGCGCTCTACGGCTGGGGCGAAGGCTCGTTCGAATCGATGTGCGACGAGATCCGCGCCGCGGGCGTCGAGGACCTGCGGGGCTTCGAGCTCGGCATGGGCCTGATGCTGATGCGCCACAAGAGCCGCGACTTCGGCGAGCGCATCACGCATGTGGCGGGATTCGAGGCGCCGGTGCGCGATGCGCTCGTCGAGAGCATCGGCCGCTTCGGTCAGTGGGAGCTCGGCACCGAGGACACCGTGCTGCGCGAGGTGCAGGCCGGAAGCGACGCAGGCTTCCCCGAGCCGTTCTTCCGCGGACTCGGACGGCGCCTGCAGCTCTCGCTCGGCGACGCGCGCATTCGGCACTACTTCCAGCGCCACTCCGCGCCCGCGTTCCTCTCGCGCGACAAGGCGCTGGCGCTCGTCGCTGCGATGCCCGAGTCGGCGCGCGCCGCGGTGCTCTCCGGCTACGAGCACGCGCGCCTCCTGCACCGCCTGCCCTGAAAGCGCGCGCGGCGCCCGACTCGGGGAGAGCCGGACGCCGCGCGTGTTCGAATCGCGAGGAGGGTCGCTCTCAGTCGACCTTCACCTCGGGGACCTGCAGCGCCACCTTGTCGCGCTTGTCGCGCTCGAAGGCGTAGCTCCACTCGGACGAGCGCACGCGCGCCTGGTACGTCTTGCGACGGCTGCGCACCTCGAACCAGTCGGAGATCAGCACCGGGTTGCGAACCATGGCGACCAAGCGCTCCCACTTGCGCAGCAGGCGGTTCTTCAGGCTGCGCGTCGTGCGCGCGTGGATCTTGAGCAGCTGCTCGCGATCGTCCTGCAGTTCCTTGTGCGTGAACACGGGGTGCTTGAACGACTCCGTGCCGTGCCAGTAGTGGAAGTCGACCTCGGCCATGTCCTTCAACAGGACGGGCTTGAGCTGCTCGTAGATCTCGGTGCCCGGGATCGGCTGCAGCAGCGAGAGGTGAATCTGGTCGGGCCGCGTCTGCTGCACGATCCACTCGGTCAGGCGGTGGTCCTTGGCCTGCTCCTGCGGGAAGCCGTACATCAGGAAGTACTTGAAGGTCATCCCGACTTCGCGGTTGAGCTTCGCGGCGGCGAGGATCTTCTCGGTGGTGAGGCCCTTCTTCACCGACACGAGCACGTCCGGCGAACCGGACTCGAGCCCGTAGTAGATCTTCACGCAGCCCGCCTTCTTCATCCAGCGCAGCAGCTCGAAGTCCATCGTGTCGAGGCGCGACTCGCAGGTCCACTCGAAGAACAGGCCGCGGCGGATGATCTCTTGGCAGATCGCGATGACGCGCTTCTTCTGGATGGTGAAGAGGTCGTCGAAGAACATGAACTGCGGCGGGTTGTACGTCTTGAGCAGGTGCTCGATCAGGTCGACTACCTTGGTCGGGCTCATCGAGCGGTACTGCCGCGGCGTCATCTCCGCGTCGCAGAAGGTGCACGCGTAGGGGCACCCGCGCGACGTGATCATGTTCACGGACGGGTTGATCATCAGCCGAAGGAACTTCGGCATGTCGTAGAGGTGGTACGCCGGATAGGGCACCTCATCCATCTTCTTGATGAGCGGCCGGCGCGGGTTTTTCACCAGCTGCCCGTCGTCGCCCATGTAGGTCATCCCGAGGATGTCGGGCCACTTGGAGCGATCCTGCCAGTGCTCGAGGATCTCCGGCAGCGTCAGGTCGCCCTCGCCTTGGACGCAGATGTCGGCGGCGCCGGCGTCGAGGAAGAACTCGGGGTTGGTCGTCGGGTGGGGGCCGCCCATGATCACGAAGCGGCCGATCTCGGTCTTGGCGACGAGGCCCAGCTCGCGCGCGCGGCGGGCGTTGGGCGTGAGCGTCGAGATGCCCACGATGTCGGACCACTCCATGGCCGAGCGCAGGGTGTCCATGTCTTCGATGGAGTCATCGAAGATCTTGACCTCGTAGCCGCGCTCGAGCAGCCCGGCCGCGAGGATCGCGATGCCCAAGGGCGGGATGATCTCGTCGCGGGCCCCGTTGCCGGTGGCGACGCCTTCCTGAGCGAAGAGGGCGGCGGCCTTCTCGCGAAGGACCTGGCTCTTGGCATAGATCAGGACAACTTTGGGCTGCATGGAGGAGACGCCTTCGGCGCGGAGCAGGACGCGGAGTGGATCGTGGAGGAGCCGGAGTCGGGGCGAAAGCGGACGCCGAGTCCCTCGTCAACGTACCCCCGTCGAGAGCCGGGGGTCGGAGTCTGGAGGCCGGCGGTCAAAAATCGCACTCCAAGGCTACCGCGAACGTGAGATTCGGCAAGGAGTGCAGGGCCCAGGGCTGTCCGGCGGCCCCGCGGAGCCTAGACTGCCGCTCCCATGGCCCAGAGAAGCCCCAAGAGCGAGCCGGCGGCCCCCGAGTCGGCCTCCCAGCCTTCGTTTGACCAGCGGATCGAGCGCCTCGAGGCCATCGTGGCGGAGCTCGAGCAGGGCAAGGTGGGGCTCGAGGACGCCATCGCCCGCTATCAGGAAGGCACCGAGCTGGTGCGGCGCTGCCGCGAGCTGCTCGACTCCTACCAGCGCCGGGTCGAGGAGCTGACCGACGCGGGCTCCAAGCCCTACCCGGGCGACCCGGATGCCAAGGGCTAGGGCGCGTGACGTCGGTCTCGGTCGAGGCATGGCTCGCGGACACCCAAGGCTGGGTGGAGGCGGAGCTCGAGCGCAGCCTGCGGGCGGAGCGCGAGCGCGTCCCGGCGGTGCTCGCGGACGCCATGGAGTACGCGGCGCTCGGCGGCGGCAAGCGCTTTCGCGCGGCGCTCGTCAGGCTCGTCGGACGCTGGTGCGGTGCCGACGATACGGCCTGCGCGGCGCCCGCCGTGGCAGTCGAGCTCGTGCACGCCTACAGCCTCGTCCACGACGACCTGCCGTGCATGGACGACGACGACTGGCGCCGCGGCCGTCCGAGCTGCCATGTGCGGTTTGGCGAGGCCAATGCGTTGCTCGCCGGCGACGCGCTGCTCACGAAGGCCTTCGAGGTGCTCGCACGCACGCAAGCACCGTGGTCCGCAGCGGCGGTGCTCGCGCTCGCGCGTGCCGCTGGGGATGCCGGCATGGTCGGGGGGCAAGTGCGCGATCTCGGCTTGAGCGGCGGCAGCGTGACGCTCGCGCAGGTCGAGCAGATGCACGCGCAGAAGACGGGCGCGCTGATCGCGGTGTCCGCGGAGCTCGGCGCTTTGTGCGCGGGCACGGGCGGCGTCCGCTGCGGCGAAGCGCGCGAGTGGGGCGCGACGCTCGGCCGCACGTTTCAGGCGGTCGACGACGTGCTCGACGTGACCGCCGACAAGGAGCAGCTCGGCAAGACTCCCGGCAAGGATGCGGCCCAGCGCAAGCCCACGCTCGTGGCGGCCCTCGGGCTCGACGAGACCCGGCGCTATGCCGAGCTGCAGGGCGAGCGCGCCCGCGTCCAAGCGCGCCTGTGGGGAGGCCCGTGGAGCGCCACCGGGCTCCAGATGGTCGATTTCCTGCTCCAGCGGCGCTCCTAGAGCTCCCCCGGGCGCTTCCGGCAACCTCTGGCCGGTTGCAAACCAAGGCCCGCGATCCAAGGATGGAGGATCCCAGAGCGGGGCCCCGATGTCCGACACCAACGAATCCGCCTCCCGTTCCGCCCAAGGCGGCCCCAAGCCCCTGCTCGACGGCATCTCCAGCCCGGCCGACTTGAAGCGCCTGCCGCTCGAGTCGCTGCCTCAGGTGTGCTCGGAGGTGCGCGAGTTCCTGCTGCAGTCCGTGCAGCGCACGGGCGGGCACCTCGGCTCGAACCTCGGCGTCGTCGAGCTCACCACGGCGCTGCACTACGTGTTCGACCTCGAGCGCGATCGCTGCGTGTGGGACGTCAGCCACCAGTGCTATCCGCACAAGATCTTCACGGGACGCCGCGCTGGTTTCGAGCGCCTGCGCATGACCGACGGCCTGTGCGGCTTCACGCATCCCGAGGAGAGCGAGTACGACCTGTTCCACACGGGCCACGCGGGCACGAGCATCAGCCTCGCGCTCGGGCTGGCCCGCGGAACTGCGCACGAGACTCCGCAGCCCCACGCGATCGCCGTGATCGGCGACGCGAGCCTCGGCGCGGGCGTCGCCTTCGAGGCGCTCAACTACGCCGGCGCAAGCGGCCAGCGCGTGCTCGTGATCTTGAACGACAACGAGTGGTCGATCTCGAAGTCGGTGGGCTCGATGGCGCGCTACCTCTCGCGCATCCGCAGCGCCAAGGTCGTGCAGCGCGCGAATCAGGAGATCCACAAGCTGCTCGCCGCGATCCCCGTGATCGGCGAGAAGGTCGACCGCACGCTCGAGGACATGGCCGAGGTCATGCGCCACGCGATGGTGCCGGGCCACGTGTTCGAGGAGCTCGGCGTGACGTACGTCGGACCGATCGACGGGCACGACGTGAAGTACTTGGTCGAGAACCTGCAGCGCGTGCGCGAGCTCGAAGGCACCGTGCTGCTGCACGTGCTGACTGAAAAGGGCAAGGGTCACCCGAGCGCGCCGACGCACCCCGAGCGCGTGCACGGCGTGAAGGGCACGGCTCCGGCGCCGAAGACCGCAGGCGCGGACTCGAGCAAGCTGCCCGGTCCGGCCGCTGCGCCGAAGCCCGCGGGGCCGGCGTACACGAAGGCCTTCGCGGACGCGCTGCTCAAGCTCGCCGAGCGCGACGTGCGCGTCCACGCGCTGACCGCCGGCATGCCGTCGGGCACGGGCCTCGAAGCCTTCGCCGAGCGCCTGCCCAGCCGCTTCCACGACACGGGCATCACCGAGCAGCACGCCGTCGCGATGGCGGCGGGCATGGCCAAGGCCGGCCTGCGCCCGTTCGCGACGATCTACTCGACGTTCTTGCAGCGCGCCTACGACCAAGTGTTCCAAGAGGTCGCGCTGCAGAACCTGCCGGTCACGTTCTGCATGGACCGCGCGGGCCTCGTCGGACAGGACGGGCCGACGCACAACGGCGTGTTCGACATCGCCTACCTGCGCACGTTCCCGAACTTCACGATCGCCGCGCCGCGCGACGCGACCGACATGCGCCGCATGCTCGAGCTCGCGCTCACGATGAACGGCCCGCTGGCGCTGCGCTACCCGCGCGACAACACGCCCGGCAGCGAGCGCATCCACGCCAACGAGCGCACGGCGATGGTGCCGGGCAAGGCCGAGGTCCTCGTCGAAGCTCCGGCCGGGGAACGCGTCGTGTGCTTGTGGGCCTTCGGCGCGCTCGTCAATCAAGCGCTCGAAGCCGCCGAGCGCCTCGCGCGCCGCGGCATCGCCGTCACGGTGGTCGACGCGCGCTTCGCCAAGCCGCTCGACGAGGAGCTGCTCGCGCAGCACGCGCTCGCGTACCGCCACATCCTCACGGTCGAAGAGCACCAGCGCGCCGGTGGCTTCGGCTCCGCTGTGCTCGAGAGCCTCTCGCGCCTGCCGTCGGCGCGCGCGCAGGTGCGGCTGTGCGGGATTCCCGATCGCTACATCGAACACATGACCACGCGCGAGGAACAGCTTGCGGCGTGCGGTCTCGACGCCGAAGGGCTCGAGCGCGCGGTGCTCAACCTCGTCACGCCGACCAAGGTCAGCTGAGCGATGGACGCGCGCACCCTGTCCGTTGGCGCGCAGTCGCAGAGCGTGCCCGGACGCGGCGCGGTGCGCAGCGTGTTGGTCGCCTGCGATCCGGACAAGCCGGATGTGCGCACGCTGCTCGACGAGCTCGTTCCGTGGCTTCGCTCGCGCGTGGGCCACGTCGAGCTCGAGTCCGACGTGCGCGCGCTCGTCGAGCGTCGCTCGACGCTCTCGCTCGCGGCATCGCTCGAAGGTCTTCCGGACCTCTTGCTCGTGCTCGGCGGCGACGGCGCGATCCTCGGCGCCGTGCGGGCCTTCGCCAGCACCCCCGTTCCGACGCTCGGCATCAACTTCGGACGCGTGGGCTTCCTCGCGTCGACGCCGGTGAGTCACTGGCGCGAGGCACTCGAAGGCGTGCTCTCGGGCGAGGGCGTGCTGGAGCCGCGCATGCGCCTCGTCGCGCGCCTCGGCGATGGAGCCAGCCGCAAGGGCGGACTCGAGGCGATCGCGCTCAACGAGGTGCTCGTCGCCCGCGGTACCGCGCCCGGCATGCTCACGCTAGGGCTCTCGGTCGGTGGCGAGTGGGTGGCGGACTACCGCGCGGACGGACTGATCCTCGCCACGCCCTCGGGCTCGACCGCGCACTCACTGTCCGCGGGTGGACCGATCCTGTTCCCGTCGATGCTCGGCATGGTCGTGACGCCGATCTGCCCGCAGGGCCTTTCGTACCGTCCGATCGTGCTGCATCCCGACAGCTCGGTGGAAGTGCTCGTGAAGGAGAGCTCCGGCGACACGCTGCTCGTGCTCGACGGGCAGGCCTTCCATCCGATGCAGGTGGGCGACGTCGTGCGCATCGAGCGCCACGCGCAGGCCTATCCGCTGCTCGCGTGGAGCAAGCTCGACGCCTATCGACGGCTGCGCGATCGTCTCGGCTGGAGCGAGACGCGCTACCGTTCGACGGACGCGTGAATCCGCGCGCCTAGCCGCGGCCCGGTAGGGCGCCGACGATGCGGCCAGCCTCGAGGCGCAGCACGCGGCCGCAGCGCTCGGCGAGGCGCTCGTCGTGCGTGACGAGCAGCAGAGAGAGGTTGCGTTCCTGCTGCGCGCGGAAGAGCAGTTCGAGCACGAGCTCACCCGTGTCGCGATCGAGATTCCCCGTCGGCTCGTCCGCGATCAGGAGCGGCGGATCGAGGAACAGGGCGCGCGCGAGGGCCACGCGCTGGCGCTCGCCACCGGAGAGCTGCGCAGGACGATGGTGGAGACGGTGGGCGAGACCGAAGTTCGAGAGCAGTTCGAGCGCCTTCGCGATGTGAGCGTGGCGATCCTCGCGGAAGTCGCCGCGCGACTGCGCGATCATCGCCGGCAACATCACGTTCTCGACGGCGTCGAGCTCTGGCAGCAGGTGATAGAACTGGAACACGAAGCCGATGTGATGGTTGCGCAGGTGGGCCCGCTCCTGCGTCGAGAGCGACCACGCATCGCGACCGTCGAGGTCCACGGTGCCGTGGGTCGGGCGCTCGAGCAGGCCGAGGACGTGGAGCAGCGTCGACTTGCCCGCGCCCGAGGGGCCCATCAGCGCGAGCCGCTCGCCCGCGCGCAGGTCGAGGTCGATGCCGTGGAGGATCTCGAGCTCGCCGTCGCCCGAACGGAAGCGCTTCACGACCCCGCGGGCCGAGAGCACGATGTCGCCGCGCTCACTCATTGCGCAAGGCCTCCACGGGGTCGAGGCTCGCTGCGCGCCACGCCGGAATCGCGGCGAACACCAGCGTGCAGACGAACGCGCCGATCACGATCGCCGCGACGGCGATCGGCGTCACGACCGACGGAATCGAGTCGAACAGATACACCTCGCGGTTGAAGATCTGCACCCCGAAGGTGCCGCTGAGCCAGCGCTCGAACGGATCGATCTTGATCGCCATCCACGTGCCGACGAGCGCTCCGGAGAGCGCTCCGATGAGCGCGTCCCAGAAGCCGATCAACAGAAACAGCACCAGCACGCCGCGCGGGGTTGCGCCGAGCGCGGTGAGGATGCCGATGTCGCGGCGCTTCTCCGTCACCATCATCGAGAGGATCGCGAAGATCGTGAAGCCCGCCACGACGAGGATCAGCGAGAGCATGATCCCCATCAGGACGCGCTCGTTCTCGATCGCGCCGAGCAGCGCGCCGCGGAACTCCTCCCACGTGCGAATGCTGCAGCTCTCATCGATCAGCCCCGACCGATAGAGGCTCGCGCCGATCGACGCGCGCACGTCGTCCGCGTCGCGTGCGTAGTCCTTCAGCTTGACGAGCACCTCGGAGTAGAGGATCGAGTCCTCCGGCACCGGATCGTCCTCGCTGACGCCGGCGAGGAAGCGCGCGAGCTGGCCGCGATCGATGTACACGCGCTCCAGATCGATCTCGTTCTCGCCGGAGCGGAAGCAGCCCGCGACCACGAACTCGCGCTTCTTCGCGGACCAGCCCGTGTCCGACGCAGGATCGGGCACGGCGGTCATGAGCGTGATGAACGAGCCGCGGCGCAGCCCGTGGTACGTCATGACCTTCTCACCCACGATCACGCTCGCGCGTGGACGCCCGACGCTCGCGTCGTAGTCCGGGGGCGCGGCGAAGGGATCGTCGAGATTCGCGACGCGCAGCCGCGGCGCCACGATTTCGCCGTCGTCGTTGCGTCCGACCTTGTCGAGCGAGGGACGGAACTCCGTCGCGTTGTCCTCGGTCGCCGGGTCGATGCCCGTGAGCTTGATGCCGGCGATCTCGCTCGACTGGCTGTCGACCAAGATGCGCAGGCTGCGCTCGTCCTGACGCGTGAGGATGCACATCCAGCCCAAGTGCGCGCTCGCGCCCTCGACGCGCTCGTCGCGCCGCAGGACCTCGAGCACGGGCGCGGGATCGCGCGGCCGCCGCGACTCGCTGTAGGGCGGCATCGTGATGATCAGGTCCGACAGGCTGCCGCGCGCGGAGCGCCGCGTTTCCTCGAGGAAACCCGTCATGATCGACAGGATCAGGATCAGCGCGCCGACGGCGAGGAAGATCCCGAACACGCCGATCAGGTTCGTGCGGCGGCTGCGCAGGAAGCGCCACGAGAGGAAGATGCGGTACAAGCTGCGAGCTTTCTTACGGAGCGGGCGTCGTCGCGGGCGCGGGCTCGCCCCCGAGCGGACGCATGGCGGGGAAGAGCAGCACGTCGCGGATCGTGTCCTGTCCGGTGAGCACCATCACGAGGCGATCGATGCCGATGCCGAGGCCACCGGTGGGAGGCATGCCGTACTCGAGCGCCTGCACGTAGTCGACGTCGACCTGCCCGGGCGCCTCGGGATCCTTGCTCGCGACCTGCTCCTCGAAGCGGCGCTCCTGCTCGGCGGGATCGTTGAGCTCCGAGAACGCGTTGCCGAGCTCCATGCCGCCGAGAAACAGCTCGAAGCGCTCGGC